>Ga0256405_10003014_pt1 | contig 36265 bp, 47 predicted proteins | sample RumenRJG_02DNA_FD_189096 | JGI IMG/M metagenome (GOLD analysis project Ga0256405, IMG submission 189096) | Bovine rumen microbial communities from Lethbridge, Alberta, Canada - RJG_02 | ecosystem: Host-associated > Mammals > Digestive system > Stomach > Rumen | place: Canada: Alberta...
CGAACATGTTCGCACGGTTAGAGGAGATGTATGTCGGGATAGTCAGCGCCGTAACACCAATCAGATCATCACACCCACGATACTTCTCCAGAGCTTCAAGCTCTTTCTTGTAGTCGATAACATCGTTACCTGTTTTGAAACGACGACGGAACTCTTTCTCCTTTTCCGTATCAACCACTGTTTCTTCTTCAATCTGAGATTTGTCTTTTTCTTCCACGGATATACCTCCATCAAATTTTGACTCGTATCACCATTGATACTGGGAGAATAATATATAAATATGGGTAGCATGAGAAAATGCTACCCATATTCTTAACCTTTAACTAGCTTTATTCTCTTCGAAGGATTCATCAGAGTTGTAGGAATCCCTCATGCTGTCAATGAGGTGCGAAATATCGCTCGGGCTCGGGTTGGTGTCGTTGAACTTGTTATTGGAGAGAATCTCATCCAATGCAACCATCGACGTGTGCTGTAATGCTTCGTACAGACCCGGAGTGGTCTTAACAGCTTCACGGAAGTTGCGGTCATCGAACTTGATGTCTTCATAACCCATAACGAAACGATACGGATTACGTCCACCAATCAGGCCCTTATCCTCCTTGAGGTAATCGTACAGAGACAGGTACGGGTCGAAGCCGATTTCCTGGTCATATACGAGGTGGCAGAACTTACCCGCCTTATTGGAACGAGATTTCAGCAACTCGACGCGAGCACGGAAACCATCGAATCCATCGTCTTCAATCTTGTACTTCTTAGCGGATACAATCTTGAAGATATTGTGTGCATAGTACAACGGAGCGAAACCGCAAGGAATGGACTCATCCATCTTCAGATACATGGTCTGAGGCTGAGTCGGCATACCGCCGATTTCAATCTTCTTATTGATGTGATTGATAACAAACACAATCAGGTTGTACTTCTTGACGATAGGCATCATCTGCTTGTAGAAGCGGCTGATAGCCTTAGCAATACGGTTAGCATACGTGCCCGTCTGCAATTCATCTTTCTTTTCACCTTCCTTGGTGGCGATGGACGGCAGGGAGTCGATAATCAACATCGTCGGAACGTATGTCACGATTTCGTTACCGAACTCATCCTTGATTCCGGTATGAATAGTAAACATGTCCTTGTATGCTTCCTTCATATTGCAGATTTTTACAGCTTTATCGTAGATATCCTCGATATAGGTACATTCCTGGTCGAGGTGATAACGCTGCTGAAGCTCCTCAATAGTGAAGTTCGTAATCGTCTTGATACGAGTGTAGTTGGATGCCTGCTCGGCGTCAATATGGTAAATCTCGCAATACTTACCAAACTTCTTCTCACAGTAGCGAGAGATGTTAGCAGACATCTGACTGCAAAGCGTCGTCTTTGCAGTACCAGTTTTACCGATGACAGTATTGAACGTGCCACCGAAAATACCAATATTATTATACTCTTCGACCACTTCATCACCGTTGCCGAATACCTTCATCTTGTAACCATTACGGTAGTCAAGCGGAAGGAAGCCAGTCGGCATACCGAGGCTGATAGAAGTGTGATTGAAGAGACCTTTCTTGTCATCTTTTCTCAACAATGCATCCAGCGACATAAAACCGCCGGTTGTTACTTCTGCTACGTCTTTTTTCTTTGCCATACTTTAAGACCTACTTTCTATGATATTGATTATATATCTTATAGTCATCGGTCGTATATCTTTCTAACACAAATTTTTGGTTAAAAAATAAGAGTAGCGATTTGCTACTCTTATTCTTCTCGTCTTAGCGAGCGTGCATGTTCTTTACACGGCGAACAACACCGTCTTTACCGACGCGATGGAACACTTCGAATTGGTAGATGTGTTCTTTCTTGACGTAGTCTTTCACATCCTCATCCTTTGCAGTTCCAAGCTCGATGTTGAGAGCCTCAGTGAATGCAGTGTAACCTTTCTCAAGGTACTCGTCGATCTGGTCCGGCGTGATGAAAATCATACGCTTCGGGTCACCGAGACGATGGTTGTGCTGGTATACGCGGCGAACAGGGTTGATTGCATTCTTGGATGCACAAATAACAACCTTCGTGGAAACACCCGGTACGAATACTGGGATAGGTTCCTTGCCGCGTTTCTTAGCGATTTCGACGAAGTTCGTCAGGTTCACATAGCCGCGTTCACCTTTTGCCGGGATATCACGCGTGCTGTATTCGTGAGAGATAACCTTAACGAAGCCTTCATGCTTCTTGTCAGGTACAACACTGTGAGTGATGTACTTCTTAGAGGTTTCATTTACCAGCGTAATGTTGATACGCGGATTGGTGACCTCATTGTTCTTGTCACGACGGCCGGACAGGTTTGCTACGAAGTCCAGCGAGCCAGCTTCACAGTCAAACTTGCGTGCATAAACAGTTGCTCTGTTGTTGTAGAACGACGTGAGCACGAAACCCTTCGGGATATCGATATGAATGATACCGATAGCAGCATCGCGTCGCTCGTCGCATGCACACAGGGTCGGTTTGAACTGTTTCTCATTGTATATCACGTGGCTGGACAGCGCAATCGTTTCAACGTCCTTATTCGGATTAACATCGAAGCCGCCTTCAACTTCTGTGCCAAACTTCAGGCCGCGACCGCTTACGAAGCAGTTCTCTTCCTTGTTGAAGGACCAACCGTTGTCTTTGCCGATGTTAGTTACTGTAATCATGTTTTAACCACCTTTATCTTTATATGAACAGCTAATGGGCAACACGCCCAATATTCATCTGTAAACGCTGTTATTAAAAAATAGAAAAAAATAATCGAGCCCGTAACGACTCGGGCTCGATTATTCATAAGCAATCAGAGATTACTTATTACTCAGCGATCGGAAGCGGAACATCTTCGATAGCAGCGCGCTTCTCAAGAATGGCGCGATATACCTTCATGGTACGGGACTGCTCCTGAAGCAGTTCAATCGGACAGGTTGGAGTGAAATCCAACGTGCCTTCGTCGTACTTCTTCAGCATAGCGTCAAGTTTCTTGACGCGCTCATCGAGTTCCTCGTATTCCTTAATGAATCTTACTTTGTACGGTGCCAGTTCACCCATTGTTAATTCCTCCAATTACTTTTTCTTCTTCTTGTCTTTCTTTTTATCTTTCTTCTTCTTATCCTTGTCTTTCTTGCCCTTCTTCTTACCTTTCTTCTCTTCCTTCAGAGCGGCTTTGAAGTCGTACTCATCAGGATTGAAGACGGTCACGAGTTTCGGGCAATCCTCGTAAACGAGGTCGCTCACGATAACACGACGCTTAGCGTCTTTGTCACGCTTAGCATCTTCATCGCGACGCTTCGTGTACATATCAGCGATAGCCTTAACCGCTTTCAGCGGGAGCTTCTCAATGCCGTTGAGTACAAGAGCCGTCATGTTATCAAAGAGCTTCACCTGAGAATCGGTGTAGTTCTTCTTCATGCTCTCGCGGTCAAGCAACATGTTCGCATATACACGGACAAGGATTTCCGGGTCTTTCCCAAAGAAGCCTTTGAAGAGTTTCTTCAGGAACTTAGGCTCTGCGAGGTCGAACTCGCTGAAACCATCTTTACCCTCAGCCTCAGCATTCTCGCCTTCCTTGCAAGTATATTTCTGCAAGGACTCGAGACGGCGAACGAATTCACGAGTGAATACCCACGCATTGTACTTGTTGAGCATCTCACCCGGATAAATCATCGCAATCTCCATAGCGATATCCTTCGGCATATCGAGGTCCTTAGCCATGCCTTTAGCGCGACGCTTGTTCATTTTCTCAAGCGCTTCACTATAGATGGTGAGAACCTCTGCCATCTCACTGCCTTCATCGATTTCTTCACGACCGAACTTATTGATGAAGTCGGTCAGGATGAAGCTGAAGCCATCCGGAAACGGATTGCTTTCTTCTTTGAGTGCAGATTTGATGTGGCGCGCATAACCTTTCTTACTCTTCATACGCTCATAGAGCGAATCGAGTTCGTTACGCCGAGTCACGCCGAATCTGAAGTACCATTCCGTCAGGTCGGACAGTTCACGAAGAACCGTGATATACGCATCGTGCTTGTCCAGCTTCAAGAATTTCTTCAGGGGAATGGGTTTGTAATTGTTTGCCATAATGATATGACCTCCTATAGATAATAATATTTTGCATATGGCAAGAAGCCCACGAATAATATCCGCGGACTTCTTACTCCTTCATAATATATAATTGTGGGACGCCTTAGAATAAACCAAGAACGTCATCAATGCTACCATCATCAGATGCCTTAGTAGCGTCACCCACAACATTACCACCGCCAGCATACTCAGCGAGAACAGAAGACTGTTTCTTCTGATTCATGATGGCTTTTGCTTCCTCGATGCGCTGAACGATTTTCTTCAGACGATCATCAGGGATGCTCATGCCAGTCATGATGACATGCACGCGGTTCTTCAGGTAAGACATGTCAATACCTTCACCATTGTCAATCACATAATAGTGACTGAAATCAGCGGCGGGCTCACCGACATACTTACGCAGTTCCGGAGTAGCGATATTGAACTTATCGGAAACCTCCGGACGGATGTTTACGATAGTGGCCATGCATTTCACAATGCGGTCACGTTCAATCTCACACCCAGCCGTGTTGGAGAGACTCTTAATGAGTTTCTCTTCAATGGTTTCCTTCTCGATATCTTTCTCCTGGAAACCTACCGTGGACGCTATACGGAACATACCGTCGAAGCTCATGATGTTCATCATATCCTGCGGGTCAATCTGAGTGTAATTGCTCAGCATATTGTAATCGCCGCGGATAACCTTGAAGTCTTCAACGATTTCCGTGTTAACACGTTCCATCATTTCCTGCAACGGCAGGTCGCTGTAATGCTCATTGTCATACAGCGCATAGGTATTGTCATAGCTCGTGATTTCACGAATGGTTTCCATCGTGATTTCCTGAGCCTGAAGCGCTTCACTGATTGCCGGCAGAATGCCAACATTGATGAAGCGAATGCGCTTAGAAGCATCGGTCTCCTTGTACTTAGCTTTCAGTACAGCCGTGAACATCGGTCCAATGCCGGCACCGGTACCACCACCAGTAGAGTAGCAAACAAAGACAACCTGCTTGCCGCTCATGAAAGACTTGAACTCGGTCTGGTCAAGGATTTCCTTAATGGATTCCTTACCATACTTCTTGGCAACCTCACGGTTCTTACCAGAGCCCATATTGTTGCCGATAAGCATCGTAGTGACGCCTTTGTCCTCAAGGGACTTCGTGTCATCTGCGGACACGTTGATTGCGATGGCCGGGATATTTTCAGATACAGCCTTTGCAGCTACCTGACCACCAGCATTGCCTAATCCAATTACACCAATTTTGATTTCCATACGAAATCCTCCTCTTATAAAAGTAATTTTGATGTATGCAGAATTACATACGGGCTTATAATATATATCTATATGCCACGTTAGATAATTTTATGTCCTTAATGGATTGAAAACGAAACATAAGGTATAGCATTACGCTATACCTTACTTTGCGAATTACTGTTCGTCTTCGTCTTTGATGACGTTACCGAACTTATCCTTCTTCGGCTTACGCTTCAGAGTGTCATCAATAACCCGAACGTTTGGGTCACCAATATCAACACCCAGTTCACCGAACACGCCCTGCTCGGTGACTACAGCCATACCTTCAAGATTCTTATCCATTATAATCGCTCCTTTACTTACACACAGTAACCGAGACGATAGCCAGTAGTGTAAACCGGTTTATGACCACCAACGCCGCTATGCTGACGATTACGATGTTCCGGACTGGAATCGTGTGCTTCAGCCATGAAATCGGGACGTTTAGCGCCCTTATCCAGTTTCATATGTTTAGCATAGACGGATTTGCCGAATTCGGAGAACTCAACACCGCCTTCGCCACACATCGTACGAGAGAGGACTGCACCGCAGTCTAAACAATAGCGCTCTTTGTACATGTTCGTCTCATTGATGACATGTCGCTGGTTAGTAATTTTGATGAGTCTGGTTCTGTAGTGTTCGTGTTTGCACATAACTTGATTACCACCTTTTGAAATAAATATTGTTCAGGATTTCCCTCTATTGCTCTGTTACGTCGTCATTTTATTTCAGTTCTCTATCATCGATAGTGGACTGCAATACATAACCCGGCGTCACAAGGTCGCTCATAAGGCCCATACAGATGAGATAGGTATTGAGAGTGTTCAGAGTCTTCTTATTCTCGAGCCTATCGGTGAGGTCTGCCATATCCACAAACCCATTCTTCTGGATTTGAGCATATGCTTCAGTCTTCATAGTCATATCATCTGCACGGAAAGAGAGGAACTCTTTAGCTGCCTCTTTAGCACCATATGCAATCATACCGTAGTTCTCAGCATCAGAGCTTCTGGAGTTCTTATCCTTACCTGTAACCTGACCCGTCTTAGCATCACGAGAGTTGATGTTAGTAGAAGTAGAGTTCTTCTTACGTTTCATCTGCTGGAGTCGTTTCAGATGGATATACCCAACTGGAACTTCATACCTAGTAACAAACGGATGTTCTGGGTCAGTTGACATATGAGGGTAACATACTCTTTCATATAAAGAAACACCTAATATCTTACCAGCTTTTTCAAGGGTTTCCATATCAGGTTCGTTCTTATACGTCTGCATGTCAAGAGTCAAGAACAATCTATGGTCATTGAACATATTGACCATATACTGCTCGAACTCTTTATCGCTCATCTTAGAAAAGAGTTCTTTATATTTCTTGGTATTGGCACCAGTTTTATCCATGGCGCTGAATACGCTATAAATCTTCTCTTCCATAGCTTTGCGAGTTGATTTCTTAAGCAATTTGCTTCACCTCAACTTTAGAGTTATTCTATTTCTAATTAGTATTATGTAAAAATACTTAAAAAGGGAAAAAATAAGGTGGAGCATAAAACTCCACCTTATAGACCTCATTTCCACGGGTCTTCATGGTCTACCTGAAGTAGATATGGATAGGGCTTATCCATGATGGTATCATCACCCTCATCGTGAGTGTGCATAAGATACCAAATGAGTCTACCCGGAACCATCAGGATGGTATACACCAGATAGATGAACGCCAGTATAAAGAAGATGGGATGTACAAACCCCAGTAATGCTAACGGCGTCATAACACAAGTACGATGTCTCCAAACTTTGAACACGATTAACTCCTCCTTCAAAATACTTTAACTCATATTCACATAAATGATATATAAATGATAAGTGTAATAAAGCGGTAAATAAGAGAGACGGTGTTACCCATCTCTCATACCTACAGGTTAGAATTTGATTTCGTACGTTAATGCACCAACCATGGTAGCAATAATATCGTTCTTATCAAATGTGTCATCAACCCACTGTTCTTTTGCGTATGCAATAGCTCCAACTACTGCAAGACGCTCGAGTGTAGTAAGCTTAGTGTTTCTCTTCAACTCAGAGTTGACGAAATAACCACCAAACCCATGCACCCACTTGTCCATCGGGACAGCAGATTCGACCTTATGCAGAGGCGTTTCCGCACTGCATACTGAAGGAGTAATGGCGAGTACCGATGCTACGATACCCATTAACAAACAAAGCTTCTTCATATTATCACCAACCTTAGTATTATGTCATAGAATGACACAACGCTTAAGACGATTAGCGATAAGAGTATAGAAAGCTTCAGTGTTACCAATAACACTCTGAGGTATATAGACCTTCTTCAGTTCAGCATAGACTTCCTCACCATACTCCAGTTTGAACTTTCTGAGGATATCCTGATAGATATCACTCTGACGTTCTCTTTCTTCCATATGGTCAGAGTCTGGTCTTATGGAACATAGCTTTTCTTTAGCTTCTACCAGAGGTTGGTAGTCAAATATAGCTTCTTTGGTAACATATACCATTCTACTATTCTCCTCCTTCTCCCCTGTTCTATTAACATATAGTATATTACTATATTTATTTTTGTGTTGGGCGAGAAAGTGGGTATAGCCGAAGCTATACCCAGTGAGTTGAGTGACGAGATAGCACGGAGGAATAATTAGAGGAAACACGCCCAAGTGTTCTCTGATGACCATTCTATCTCTAAAGATGTGTTCATCACCTTATAAATTTTCAAACTATAATATCGTGTATAGTAGGTATACTATAGCTAACGGAATAGTATAGCTTAACAGCCACATAGCCAGCTCTGCTACCATGAAGAACACAAAAATTGCGAATATAATCTTTCTATTCTTCTCGAAAAAGTTATCAAGCATGTCTAATAAATCCATAATTCTAACTCCTTTACAAAAAAGAGAATAAAAGTGAGAGTGGATTGTCCACTCTCACCTTGTCCCGATTACTCAGCCTTGTTGGACTCTTCGTCCTTACGGTTGGCGTAATCATAGTAATCGCACATGAACCACACCATGAATTTCTGATATGCGATATAGCCAAGAGCAACCACCAGGAAAGCCCCAAAGCCACCGAATGCATTACCAGCCGCAAAAGCAAAGGCTGCAATAACACCGAACAGAACTGCCGCAACGATGTCATCGAGGGGCACATACTCATTCTCGTGAGCGAACATCCATTCGAATACCTTTTCTTTAGTCATTAAGTGTAACCACCTTTCATGAATTAAGGAAATGTGCATAATTCCATATAAAGGAATTTAAGGGGTATGGGGCATCGCCCATACCCCCAGTTGCGCTTACACGCAACGTCCTACAGTACCGATCCCCGCAAAGTAGTCCATCCAATAACCCTGAAGGTCATGGGTATAGGCTACGCCATGCGTACAACCGGCATGAAGCAAGGTGTTTTCATCGACGTATATGCCTACATGGGTAATCGTCCCAGCGGGCCAATCACCATAGGTATTAGCGAAGAAAATCAAGTCACCAGGCTGTGCCAAGCTAATGTCAGTAGTGAACTGACCAGCAGCCTGGAACTGAGCAGCCTGTTCATCTGCGCAGCGGCCGTCGAGCGGGATACCTGCATCACCGAAACACATCTGGGTAAACTTACCACAGTCTGTGCCGTTCCAACCGTCGCCACCCAGGACATAGGGAATGCCAAGATACTTCTCGGCTTCGTCAAATACGCTCATATCACAAACCACCTTTCTGTAGTTTATAATATTGTTCAAGCGCAGTCGGGCAACTCTTTGCCATTTTCTTCGACTTCGTCGAGATAGACAATATCGGTATGAGTAACGTTGCCCAGAGCGAGCATCATCTCTTCGATGTCATCACGCTTACCATCATAGAAAGTAGCGTCGTGAACATCCCACGCATCATCGTGGTTGACTGCCATACCGTTCGTCATGACTTTGAATATTTCGGAGGGATAGAATACCAGTCCTTTAGATAGGTAACTATCCATAACACCATAAGCAACAGTTGCCTCCATAGAAGCAACAGGCGTCTGATTATCAGTGGTGCCATAGATGAAGCCCTTATCGCCGAGCGTACAGTTGTTAGTACCAACGGACACATAGATGCCCGGCCGGTATTCACAACCTTCAGGAATACGATAAATAACGTCGGTTGGTAAGTCTTTGAGGTTACCATTGTACAGATGCCATTTGTTCTGGTTGATGCTGAAAACTTCAATGTCCATTGCTAACTTCTTCCCTTCGATAAATTATTTTGTTGATTGCTGTATCGTGTAGACTACGAATGTAAATAAAGCTCTCCTGAAATCATTCAGGGTAGCTACGCGATTACTTCTCCTATACGTAGCAGAATACTTATTCAGCCACGAATCAAGAATCTTCTTGATTTTGGAGATATTCTCATCTGTAGTGTTCGCCCGCTTATAAACGGTCAAGCAATACAGAATGAAATCATTGGTTCCAATTCTGTCCTTAGAGTTCTTCTCGTCGCAGATATAGAGATAGATGATAGACGATGCGAGGAATTTGATTTCCTCACGGTTACGTTTATCATCGCAGAGTTGGTTAACAGTGTTACGCAACTCATTTACGGAGATGTCTGAGAGCTTAGCTGAAATCTCGACGATTTTCATATTGGGCCCACTAACTGCAAGCTTCATAGCTACAGCATCAGATAAGCGCTCCGTAAGCTGTGTATCATTATCTGCTACGCGAAATTCATCAGGGTCATTGCTCTCTTCCTCCATATTGAGGTAGAGACCTTTCTTTTGATTCTCGTAGAACACATTGGCGATTTTCTTAATCATAGAATTGAGTCGGGTCTTATACGCCTGAACATATTCCGTGATATCCTTGTCTGTGCCTCGAATGAGACGCTTAGACATGGTGTTATCTGAAACCATGGTTGTATCAACCAGAGCTTCAAAGATATTCTTACTCGTCTTCACCTTGAACTTGTTCGATAAGTTGTTAATCGTGTAGTTCATGATGTTCTCGTTAGGTTCATACTTGAAGTATTTATGGTGAAGAGACGGGTACATCGACAGCGTGAGATAGATAATCATAGCATCTTGCATATGCTTATTCTTCTTCATCTTGAAATAACGTATAGCGAAAGCCGCTGTCGAGTTAAAAGGGTTGTTCATAATCTGCCACTGACTGTGGATATATTTCGACTCTTTGAGTATCCCCTTGACTTCTCCCGTATCAATACCTAAGATATTGAAGAACTTATTGATTTCATCGTCGAGGAATACCGTTCTATGAACAGGGCCGATAGTCGACAGCTTCATGACATTTTTATCCATGTAACTAGCCACAGCCCTATCCAATTCTTTTACAGTATGCGCATTACTTAATGCTTTATCCACTTTAGGGGCAAGAAGTTTCAATAAAACGGAATCACCGTTCATGAATAAAACACCTGCCTTTACTTTTCTTTAATCTATTGTATTAATTGAGACTTATATATGGAGCGTAGACACATTAGATTAAAGAAAAAGTAGAAAAGAGGTATTAGAAATGCTAGTAACAAAATTTGAACAAAACGAAACCGCGAGGCGTCTCGTAGATGGTGAAGCTGCTTACGAAGCGTACTTCGGTAAATCGAAGTCGCTTGTGGAATGTGAGCGCTATCTTCAAGTAATCGTTAATAGGATTAAGGAGTGTAAAAGTGAATACGCACTTACTTCTCTTAACATAAACGAGTCTAAGGAGAACATAAAGCTCGAGGCTGCTCTCAAGAAACAGTTTGGGTTCAGACGTATGCATCTTATTTGGGACAACACGAGCATCCCTAATGCATACACCATCCCTGGAGGGTTGTTCATTCCAACACCAGGTGCGGAAGATAAGCATTATCGCAAAACTAAAGGTTATTATGACCACGACCAAGAGTACGAAGCAATCGTTGTGGTTGTAATGAACATGATTCGTATCTGCGACTTGAATGCGCGTGAAACGTTAGCCATCATCTTACACGAGATTGGTCACAATTTCGATATAAGCCTGTGCACTGTAACGTACAAAATCGTTCGTTTCTGTGTAGCGTCTTGGGTCGGTGAATTGCAGATTTATTTTGCGCGTCAGTTGTTGAAAGCTCAGGCTTGGTTGCAGAATAAGGCCCCGTTTTTAACGAGAGCACTATCTCTATATCAGGATTTGGTGTACAACCTTCAGTTTGCTCCGGTCGATATCCGTGTCCTGAAGTATTGGCTTTTGGACCCGTTATCTATGGTATGTGGTCTCCTCAATGTTCAGGGCGAGTATTTCGCAGATTCTCTCCCCGCAAAATATGGTTATGGTCCAGACCTAGCCACAGCATTGGATAAAATCGATAAACCATCAATGACAAGTGGTTTTGTTAAGAGAAACATCTATAAGATTCCGGTTATCAAAACTCTATATGATTTGTCAGAGGCAATGGTCATGACCGTTATCTCATTCACCGACGCACATCCATACACTCATAACCGCATCATTGCAACTCGTAAGAACCTCGAGGACGCTCTCGAAGATAGACACACCCCTGCCACTCTCAAGCCAGAAATTCGTAGACAGATTACTACACTCAAGGCTTTAGAGGATGAGCGTATCAAGGACATATTCAAAGACCAGCGTTTTGCAACCGCAATCCGCGATAGCGCACTTGGTGCATTAGATTTGCCACATCATGACTTGATGAGAGCAGACTAAAAAAGAAAAAAATAAGGTATAGGATTTCTCCTATACCTTATTTCGCCGCTTTATGCGTCAAACAGAGCGCCTACGTCGGAACCATCAAACGTGATGTGGAACCCATCTTCGCTGATATTGAGCTCAGCATAATCCCACCCGTCACTGGTATCGAGAACCTTCTGGTTGTCTCTGTCATCGCGCTCGATCATGATGCGTTCTCTGTAGTTATCGATGTCGCGCACATAAACGATTCGCTGAATACCAGTCTTCTTTTCATTCTCTGTACTAGCGATTACAGCGTAGCTGTTAGGGATAGCACCGAAGAGAGGAGCCTGGCTATCGAATACACCTTCGGAAAGACTCTTAACACGGATTTTTCTCAGCGGAAGATACATATCCGTGAGAAGCGAGAAAAGCTTGAAGATATTCTCCGTGCCGGACTCACGATATACCTTACAACGAGTCTCGCTCATGTTGGCTTTAAGAATTTTATAAGTGTTCTTCTGAACGACATAGAGTTCATGCATATTGTAATCGACGTTCACAAACACATCGCCAACCTCAAGGTCGATAACACCAAGCCCAACATCAATCTGTGGATAGTCAAGCGTGTTGCGGTTAGCCATACGGAACTGGCTGGTGTCAACAAAGAACGTTTCAAGGAACGCAAAGATTTTGTTAGTCAGCGCGTAGTTCTCCTTCTCACTCTTCGTTAAGCTGAGGACACCAAGTTTGTACTTACCTTTTCTGCGAGTTTCAATCTTCATAATAAATTTCCTCCTAAAATTTTGATTAAATAATGGTAGCATGAGATATAAATTCTCATGCTACCATCATCTGTTATTTCTGTTTTCTCACCTTAGCGAGTTTGATAATCATATCGCCACGCTTCACAGGAATCAGCTTAACGCCCTTGCCCAGTCTGTACTGTTCAGGAACGTTCTTAACAGCCAAGTCTTCAACGTGACCTACGAGGAATGCCTTATACTTATCGGCATCAGTAACGCCCTTACCAAACATCATCAAGTCACCTTCACGGAGACCAGTGATAATGCCAGCATCTTTACGACGTTCTTCAGTCGGGAAGTTTTCCAGCTTAACCTTTTTACCATAACCCTTATTGGTTACTACCAACAGGTGAGTGTCCTTATGGGACAGAACTACGGTATCACAGATTGCATCGTCAGTATCAACATCAAATGCCTTGACACCGGAGCTCATGCGCTTAGTCTCAGTGATACTATCACTATTGAAACGTAAGCCCTTACCGTTGTAGGTGAATACCACAACGTCCGTATCCTTGTTAATGAACTTAACGGATACCAACTCATCACCCTTCTTAACAATGACACCAGTCGTGCTGTTCTTCAGGGAGATATAGCTTGCATACGGACTCTTCTTGATAAGACCCTTACGAGTAGTGAACAGGAAGTATGCTTCACTGGTCTTATACTCAGGAACCTTCAGAGCACCATCATCCTTGATAACGAAGACGGATACAATCTTGCTGTTATCAATCTTCGCATAAGTGGTGAGAGGTACACCGTGTGAATCCAAGGAACAGCTACGAACAGTGTTCACAGGAATCGTGTGTACTCTACCGAAGTTATCGAACACAAGCAACGTGTCGCGGTTATTGACCATCAAGACTTCCATCGGGGAGTCGTTCGGAGCAATCGTACCACATTCACGAACATCAGGATTGAGTTTCTTCATGAAACCATTCTGAGTGATAACTACCATATGCTCGGTGTTCGGAATCTCGTTGAGCTTAGAGAGCTTGATAATCTTGGAGCGACGCGGGAAGGAATACTTGCGGATACCTTCTTCAAGCTCCTCGATAATCTCTTTATCGATAGCACCCTTCTTAACAACGAGTTTCTCGTAATGCTCGACTTCTTTCTCGAGACGTTCTTTCTCTTCCTTGAAGTCTTTACGAGCCTTCTTGGAATACTTCCAGTTAGGCATATCAGCAACTGCTTTAGCCTTAACCGTATCAATGTCGTATTCCTTAATCAGACGATGGATAATGTCTTCCTTATCCTCAGCTTTCTTGAGGATTTTCAGAGTCTTCTCTGCGTTGTCACCATTGAACAGGAACAACAGCATTTCCAACTCATGGATACGAGCATTATCCAATACAATCTTCATGTTGAAGTACCGACGCTTGAAGTCACGACGATATTCAATCCATGCCAAGAGTGCCTGACGGACAGAACCCTTGCTAATCTTCATATCGTCGATGACGATAATCTGAGCAGGGAATGCACTCTCAGTGCTGAGCTTAGTGCTGTACAACAGTTCACGAGTTTCCTCGAGATTAACTTCAGGTTTGAAACGCAGAACGATTTCTACATTCTCGCCCTGAGAGTTATTGTTGATAGAAGTACAGCCAGCCAGCGTACCATTCTCCTTCAGTTCTTTAATGCCGAACACGAAGTTCTTTGCATTGTTCTGAGGAGGGAAGGAAGTCAGAGTCAGCGTGTGTTCTTCAGTGTCTACTTCGATAGTAGAACGCATACGGAACGTAGCAGTTCTGTCTTCTTTCTTCTTAGTGGTATCTTTGTAGCCCTTATACAGCAGAGCCTCAAATACACCAGGTTCATCTACAACCGAGCAACCCGTCGGAGAGTCAGGTACGATTACACCATGCTTCCCATCAGGGTCTTGAATCAGCTTGATTGTGTATGCGAACAGCTCCCGAGGATTGTACGTCGGGATTGCACATGAATAGCCGAATGCCATACCATTCGCACCGTTGACGAACAGGTTAGGATACTTGGCGGGCAAGTACATCGGTTCGTCAGTATTATCATCGTAGTTACGATGCATCTCTACGATGTGTGGGTCGAAATCTGAGAAGAAGCAATCTCTTGCGTACTCAGAAATTCGTACCTTCAAATATCGGTCAGCGGCTTCCCTAGAGGAGAAGCCATCAGCACAACCGAAGTTCTGACCCATGGAGTCAATGAGCGGAAGCATATTCTTCCAAGACTGACCCATACCAATCATGGTACCATATACAGAAGAGTTACCATGAGGGTGAATCTTCAACGTCTCGGAGATACCATCTGTCATCATGATGGGGTTAGCAACCTTAGCTTTACCACCGGACTTATAGATGGAGTATAAAGCCCGACGCTCGCCAGGCTTCAAGCCGTCAATCATGGCAGGGACATGGCGTCCCATAACCACGTTGATACCGAAGATTTTCATCTTCTCTGTATTATAGTCACCGATGTCAATTTCGGTGATACCTTTTTCATGATAGAAATCCTTGTAATCTTTTACACGATTTCCCCAGTTGTTCTTCTTCTTTGCCATTTGTTCAATTTCTCCTTAGTTATCGAGGTCGTCTTTGTCCAATTTATAAGTCTGTAACAGCTCGCGTCTTAATTTAGGGTCTGAGCCATGCAGGACTCGCATCTTGTGCAAATCACGCTCGAGGTCTTCCACCGTAAGTCTAATAAGACGACGCTTCTTCGGATTGAGAACTGCATCCCAGAAAATATCGGGAGGAATAGCACCCAACCCCTTCCAACGTGCTATAATCTTATTATCGTACTTAGTGGACTTCTTGAACACCTGACCAACAGTATTACCTTTATCCCACTCACCAGTCTTCGTATCGTAGATATCGAAGAAGATGTCACCGTTTTCAAGGTTCTCAATCATCTCAGCGAGACGACGAGTCTTCTTGAAGAACAGGTCATCAATGGGAACGAACTGGAACACACCCTGATAGGAGCCCTTGATAACACCGTTCTCGTACTTCAATTCAGGACATCTCTTCTTGAGCTCTTTCTCGAAGTTCGGGTCTTTAGCGAAACGAACCAGGTACTCGAGCACATCAGGATGCACGTAGAAGTACGTGTACAGGTCTTTCAGGATATCCGGATAGTTCTTATTGAGAGTGTAGAAGTCTACCATCTCATCCGGAGTCAGAGTATGACCATTAGAGTCACGAAGCTTCAGGTACTTGGAATAGTTAGCAACCTTGGCTTCGAATAATTCCTGTTTGGAAGTCAGGTAACGATAATCGTCACCATCCTTAATCTTGTAGAGCGGAGTAAGAGCCTTATACAACATACCTGCCTCTACTACAGGACGCCAGTTAACCAAGAAGAACGTAGACAGCGAGGAAGTAATGTTACTACCATCGATATCTGCATCTGTAGTGATGATGTACTTCTGGTAATTGCTCTTCTTAATATCGAACAGTTTGCCGATGCGCATACCAGATACCCGAATCAGAGTCTGGAACTCCTTATTCTTGATAATGGCGCCCATATCGGCAGTGAACGTGTTCATCGTCAAACCACGAAGTGCAAGAACTGCCTGATGACGCGGGTCTTTCGCTTGGTCAATAGAACCTTTGGCGGACAAACCCTCGCCAAGGAAGAGCTCTTTATACGGAGAGTTACCATTAGCATCGGTAAAGTTCTCCATCGTAGCAGCAGTGAAGCTATCGATAGCAGCCACATCTTTCTGCTGAATCTTCGTAATCTGTAAACGAGAACGTGCAATCTTCTTCAGATATACCGTCAACTTATGTAAGTCTTTCGGATTATCCTTGAAGTATTTCATGAGCTGTCCATACACGATGGAACGAATAGGCTTATACAGCTCACGGTTACCAACGTTCTCCTTGTTCTGACCTGTGAAGCCAGGATGTTTACAGCCAAGGTTTACTGCCATAACCAAACCAGTACGGCAGTCGTCGTTGGTAATCTCAAACTTCTTGCGCTCACCATCAGTGAGGAGCCCATTGGCCATCTTGGAGAGGCAAGAAGCAATAGCGAATCTCGAAGCATTTACATGCTCGCCACCTGTCGTCGTGTTGACATAGTTGGCAAAGCTGTCGACCGTTTCATTGAGTGATTTCGGATTGTATGTGAATACCACTTCAATCTTTACATCCTCAGCTTTCCCTTTAATCGAAATGGGAGTAATGAATGGTTCTTCACACATCACATCCGAAACATAATCGCTGAATCCGTTCTTATGCTTGAATTTCCAATGCTTTTCAATGTCGCTACCGATAGGAAGAATGCGCAGGTTGATGAGCTTCTTTCTATTGATAAGGTAGGACATCTTGTTTACCCAGTCGTACAATTCGTCCGGGTCAATCTTACACGGGCCGAGAATTTCGGTAGACGGTACAAACCCTACAGTAGTACCATGCTTAGCACCCTTCACGTTGGTAATCTTCTTATCCAAGAACTTACCTTCTTGGAAGCGATAGACACCCTTCTGAGATGCTTCCTCAGATACCTGACGATATACAGTATACGTCAGAGAGTTGGAGAGTGCATTGATTGCGGTCAAACCAACGCCGTTCTCACCCGCGGAGTCATCCAAGTCCTTACGGTCAAACTTAGAGCCCGACTGCAACTTAGTGCTGACATCCAGAATTTTATCAAATGGAATCCCTCGACCATTATCGGAGGACACCAACATATTTGCTTTTTCATCAAGGAACACAGAAATTGTGTCGCCAGGGGATTTCGGATTGAGAACCTCATCAATGTTATTCTGAATAAGTTCTCGACCGAGGTGAATTGCACCTTGGCTCCCCTTGTATCCTATGTACATCTCTGTTTTCTTTCGGATTTTCTCGACGTCATCTTCAATGACCTCGATATTGTCGTCCATATAAATAGACTTTGCTTCCAAAATTCAACACTCCTTTTATTTTGATTTACTCCTTAGTTGGAGTATTGATGAAAAAATGGCGGCCGCTAAAACCGCCAATATGGAGCAACAACCTTTCGGCTGTTGCCCCACAACATTTTACCACTTGGACTTTTTCTTCTTCTTGTCGCCACCGAAGCCAATGTTGAGGCCGATGGAGATTTCCTTGCGTTTCTCCTTCTTCTCCTTTTTCTTCTTCTTGCCGCCGTCAGCGATAGCCTTCATCAGGTCGCCTACGCCAGAGAGCTGGAGAATGAGATTGCTCGTTGCCTTAACGACATCCTTGCTGGATGCATCGTCATCCTGCGCCGCACGATACTTGATAATCTGCAATGCATTGATAACGCCAGCAACGCTCTGGTTGAGCTGTTTCTCACCAGCATCATCAGCACCCATCCAAGAACGCAGGTCTACGCGCTCATGGCAACGGGAGCATTCGAACACACCATCCACATCGGTCGGCGTCAACAGACGATGACCCTTCTTGGACAGATGCGTGCACTTAGCGCGGAACACACGCTTTTTCTTCTTGAGGTTCTTTTCCTCACCGAGCAGTTCCAAATATTCGTTGTCTTCATACTTCTTTGCCATTTGAAATGACCTCCTGTTGAATAATATATTGATAGCTTATTTGTAGACCTTCTGCCTACAGACACGCGAATAATATATAACTCAAATATGAGTCTAATTATTCTGCTTTCATATGATAGTGTTATATACCTGATTAATAGTCATTCTTCAGGTATCTAGCTCTATCTTCCGGCTTCTTCACACAGTCGATAGCCTGCAACGAATCACAGTCTTCGATGTGGTCCATAACCACCGGGTTGTTGTTCATCGTAACACCAGCAGTTCTCTTATGGATGATAATGCTATTGGTAGCGTCATCCACTTCGACCTGCTCATCGAATTCCATCGAGGGGTCTAACGTGACCACTCGGGTGTTATCAAAGATGAGGGCCACAATCAAAGACTTACGCTTATTGAAGATGGCCTTTGCATTCTTGATATCCACTCAAATCATCTACCTTTCTTTTTACGCTTTTTCTTACCACCATGAGAAAACTGATGGCGTTCTTTGATTATCTGTACCTGGCGTTCTATTTTATCCTTCGCGAAGTACGGCGTGAATTGTGAGCCGGGTAGAGTGGCTCTAGGACTGCCTTGAGAATTAGAATTAACAAGGAAGTCAGTAATAGGATTCCCAGTGAAACCCATATCGTTTCTGAATAAACCATGCCCTATCATAATGCCTCCTTAGAATGAGATAATCCCAATAAGTAAACCAACTAGCATTGCCATGAAGTAAACTCCGTCCATTAGTATCACCTCTATTACTTGATGTAATCATCATCGTCGTCTGCGCCTATGCAGAGCATCACGATGATGAGCATTATGATAATTATGGCCGCATCACTCATAATATACCTCCTATTTTGCTATAACTAATTTGTCGATTGCACGAGTGATAGCGGTATATAACCACTTAGAGTAGAACTCATCATCACCCATGCGTTCATCGTATATAAGTACCTTCTCGTATTGAGAACCCTGGGAAAGATGGCATGTAATAGCATACCCAAACTCGAATTTGTTGTAGTAACTAATATATGTCTTCTTCATCCCATGTGGAAGATTGAGGTATTTATAGTCTATGCGGATACCTTCAAATGCACGAGTCTCCATGAACTCGGGTCTAAAGTCTATAGCTAAAGACCTCCCATCATAAGACTCAGCGTCGATATCCTCAACGAACCCAATCATTCCATTGATGAGGAATATATTCTCACCAATAGATTCGTCCCAATTATTCTGTCGGCAAATTAATTTATCTCCATAGACGATATCAGACCCTTCTATACCAAACACTTCCTTACGGATGTATTTATTGAGGTCTTCTCTAGTGGAGTTCTTACCACAGATAATAGCGTTGGAATTTTTCATAAGGGACTTATACCTCGGTAGGTCACTCTTGTGACATATAAGGCATTTAGTCCCATATGTACCATATTCCAATTTCTTCCATTGTCTCGTACGAGCTAAGGTGGAAAGATACACTATGGGATTGTCAGCCTTTTGGCGCATAACTTCAGTTAAGATTACATCGGGCTTAACTAAGAACACCGGGTCACCAAATACAGGTGGTAACTGGTGTAAGTCACCTAGGGCTATCACTGGTATATTAAAGCTCAGGATATCATCCTTGAGCTGTTGATTAACCATTGATGCTTCATCAATAACGATGAGCTTTATATTCTCAGGAAGCGATTTCTTCTTCCTGAATTTCTTAGTATAGACCACATGACCATCGATGATTATGGTATTACCATTAGCATCTTTCTTTGGTACATCTATGCAGTCGTAGAACGTCGCGTGAATAGTCTTTGCGGGTATACCTTTCATCGATAAGACCATAGCGGCTTTACCAACGAATGCGGTAAATAATACGTCAGATAGGTCTAAACCCAATTCCTGCATAAGAATGTTCACTATAGTAGATTTACCTGTACCAGCAAACCCGGCTATCTCGAACACCTGCTTATTGAGAGTCCTAAACCATTTCTTACCCTTCTTGACTCCTTCAAGCTGACCTTTATTTAGTTCCATTATTCTAATCACCTTTCCAGATTGGAATTATAGAGTTGTAATTGGGTCATTAAAAACCGACAGGGTTGGATATTATCGACCTTAAGACAATGGGATAATATGTAAATGAGGGAGGAAGAAGGATGTTAGAGAAGGTAAAAGAGAGATACGGAATACCGAGGAACATCACTATTACTAATACCAGTAAGAATGGTATTGTTATTGATGTGATAACTCCAACACACAGAGTCGTTATGAACAAAGAGACATCAATGGTTGGTGAAGTGATTTTCAACCATGTAGGTAAGACTGAGATAGTCGGTTCCACCCTACATCAACCAATCCCGGATATACTCTACGACTTAACAGAAGAAGATGAGCGTATAATTCGCTCTTTAACGCATTATACCTTGACATATTATAGTGGGCTGGTGCATGATAACATCATCATCGAGGTACCATATGAAGGCAAGAATAACAAGAAAGCTGCTAGAAAAGTCGCCGACGCGTTCATTGCCGAGCATAAGGATGATGTTGAAAGGTTATATAAATCTGCCGTGCATGATGTAGATAATATACCCCATACTGCTGAAGCCCATCTCATGCCCCGTAAAAACAATCGACCACCGATAGTGTTAGCTACGTTCAACTTCGGACATTTTTGGAAGGTGGAGAAAGAGCATGTTTGAGAAGGTACAGGAAAGATACGGCCCAATAGAGGACTGGAACTTCATTGGGCGAGATGGAGATATTAGTGTCTTATTATACACCACGGAGCATACAGTTCAGATGAATGATGAAATCACAGAGGTTGATGATATTATCCTTGAAGAGAACCTCTATGACTTGACCAATGAACTGGAAAACGTAATTCGCGGTATAGACTGGATTAATTTCACCAACGATAAGAAGAAGGACTTATTCTATCTATCAATAACTTCCAGAGACAAGAATGGTGCTATCCGAATAACAGGCAAGTACGTGGATGACTTGGAGTCTGTATTGTCGGATGTTATTCGCATTTATAGAGTAGCAGTTAATACCAGAGGTAAATATAGGTTTAACTGTGATACTTTGAAAGGCGAATTTATAAATGGGTATGTGGTTGCTAGACCAGCATATGAATTCTTTAAGATAATGAAAAATGCTTAAAGTGTCGCAGGGTTATTCCCTGCGACTTATTTTCGCCTTTTTCAAAAAGTGTAAAAACTAGGCATATCGATTACATATTATTCTCGTGTATAAGTGATAATAATATCATTATACTCGAAATTTGATTATGGTATTAGTGGCAAGTGGCCAAATACCTATGTTCCTTAGGGAGGAATTTGTCATGAAAAACGAAATGATTAACATGTCCGCAGCAGAAGCTCTCGTTAACTTCTATTCTCGTGTAGAGGATATTGAGCTGACCGTAAAGGATGGGAAGCTCCGCGGGGATTACTTCATGGAGGACGGGGATGAAATCATCTCCATCGGTGTCGAGTTCGTTGAGTGCAACGGTTGGACAATCCAGCCGAAGCATTTTGGCTTCGATGGTATGACCACCGAAGAAACGGACAAGATGATTGCGTATCTCGAACGCGCCATCGAGAATTTGGATATCCATATCGCCAAGACCGAGTCTGGCGAACTGGATTACTGTGAGCTTCATGTAAAGGATGTTCAGGGTAACACGTTGGATGTCCGCTTCAACCCCATTCGGGATGAAGCAGGCAAGGCTGAATTCGTAGCCGGCCTGAAGAAAGCACTGCTTGCAAAGTGCAGTGCTATTGTTGATGCTCCAAAATTCCGCATCAACGCCATCAATAAAACCTTTGGTGGTTGCGGGCATCTCTTGATTGCCTGCGAAAAGGTCATCTGGAACTTCTAAGTTCTAGGTGTTGTGTTGGTCGGGCGAGGGAGAAATCCCTCGCCATTATTAATCGAAATTTTTGGAGGTATGAAAAAATGTTTAACGCTATCAGCAAAGAGTTTGGGAAAATCACTTTCGGCGAATTGGATACTGAAGGGGAAGTATCCGCACGCATCAGCGAAGGACGCCTCGTTTTAGTAAACCGAGATGACACGGAGATTCTCGATGAGTTAGGCGGGAGCCCGTACAAGAAAAACCTCTATGACAAAAACAATGCGTATATCCAGCGCCATATTGACGGATACCAGTTCGGTATCAAGAAAGATGGTAACATGGTTATACGCATAATGTCGGGTGGCGCCGAATTGTGTATTCATACTTACCCGGACACTGAAGCGTTAGAGGCGGTCATGAGATATGTCGACGGGGCGGCACATCTTGATGGCACGTTTGACGCTACTTCGGAAGTGTTTGATGGTAAGAGATATTCGCGAGTGCTGTCTTACGGAGCTGGTCATTTCGACGACCTCGCTCTCGATATGGCGCTCGTGTTGTTGCGGGAAACGATGTATTGCGTAACCCGCTAAAAATAGGGGCGGCTCATTCACCGCCTTTATTTTTTCCTCTAACTTTCAGGTATATATTATTTGCGAGTAGTTAATCTACGAGTCAAAATATTTCTATCTATCCTAAAGGAGGGATTTGTTATGTTTAAGAAAGCAAAAGAAGAATTTGGTGCAATCACTGCGGGTTATGCAACGGCTGTAGACGGGTACGGAATCTTTCTCAACGTACGCGATAGCATCAAGAACGATGACCTTTTCGAGGTGGTCTTCATCGGCAAAGATAAAACCGAAATCGACATCGAAGGTCCTTATAAGAAAAGCTTGTATGATGAAGATACCGTTGAGTATGACGGGGTTCTCAAGCACTTCTATTTTAATTATGCCGATGATAACGATGATGGTGTCCACGAGCTGTTTGCTATGTTCCAGTTCGATAAGAGCGTTCTGACAATCAACTGTGCAATCTACGATGAAACGATGATTGATGATTTCATCAAGAGACTCGATGAAAGTGTCGGGCTCATCAACGATGGGATTGCATGGAATGATGATTACAGATATCGTATTCATTCTGTCGGTATCTTCAATGAGAGAGAACGCAAGGTGATTCGCGACCTGCTCACTGAAATCAAGCTCAGTCGCAGCGAAGAACAAGAATGGAAGTGATTATAATGTTCAATAAAATAATAGAACAATTTGGCCCAGCATCGTTATATGAAGCAACCCGCGAAAGCAACGGGTCCAACGATATCATCATACTCAAATGTGAAGGCTTCTTCGATATGCCTGACACCGAAGAAAACCGAGATTTGGTTATGGCGTCACGTAAATGTGATACGGTGTTATGCACAGAATGTAACACGCGATATGGTAACGCCATGACGAACTTGGACTTGTATGAAAGTGATGATGTGCCCAAATCGTTCAAACACTTACACGTGAAATATGAATCAGACATTTTCAGCAATGTATTCATGACGTGTCTGTTCGTGTTCAAAAACGCGATTGTAACAATCAGCGCAACGAACTATGATGATATGAGAATAGATTTCTTCACAACTTGGTTGAGAACGCATACATGCGAATGTGGAGAAACGATTCATATATTCGACCAAACTTACGATGAGGACGGAAAATACTCGTTCCACATGACTGGGTATATGAATCATGAAGAGTTGAATTTCATAATCGATATGCTTAACGAGGTTAAGATTGACGCGGACGATTTGATTGACGAAGACGATTAAAGGAGAGGGAATCATAATATGTTTAAGAAACTTAAAGAAGAATTCGGTGCTATCGCTAACGGGAGCGTTGTTGACACTGGTAACTTTGGCTTCACCATCACGTCTGAAGACGTTGAGATTGAAGTCTGTAAACCGGTTGATGTGGTTATAACCAGAAGCTCAACCATCGTTGAAAACAATAAATATGGAAAGCATCTGTATGATGAAGATACTGCCAAATACGAAGGTATTCTCAAGCACGCGTATTTCAATTATATGCCCGACTATGAGCTTGACAATACAACGTTCCTGTGCATGTTACAGTTCCAGAATGGCTCTATAATCATCAATTCTGCGCGATATACAGCGGCTATGATAGAGAATATCAAGGCGTACATTTTATCGTCGTATATTGATATCGATTTCGACAACGCAGACCTTGCAGTTACAGAAAACGGTATAACAGTCAAGGACCGCAACCATACCGGCGGAAAAGATTACTGGTATTACCTACATACGAATGGTAAATTTACCAGAAAGGAATTGAATGTCGCAATCGATATTCTCAATGAAATTAAGCTGAGCGACGAGGAAGCTGGGAGGATCTAAAATATGTTTAGAAAACTCAAGAAAGAATTCTTTGGGCCTGTACTCGCAGGCTCGTATCAAAACGGTAAGTTCCATGTTGGACGTAGTCTAAATGACCGCAACGAAGAACATGATATAACGATATCGCGCGAAGGTTGTTCTGTTAATGGACGACCGCTCGATATCGATTTATGCGACGAAAACATATTGGATAATATGATATACGATACGGTCGGGTTCATGCAGTTTGGTTGGTCTGGAACCGGGTCTGTGGCTGAGCTTGAATTGCGTATAGGATTTACTACTGGCGCAATATTCGATGTGTATGCGCATGGGTTCTGTTACGAAATGCTCAAAGAAGCTCTATATATCCTGAGTAGGTGGCTCAAAAAAGCACACCTCCAAAAACTCAATGGATATACCACAACGACATTACATTGCGATGATATGACATGTCATATCGTCTCAACTAGCACAAACCCTACCGAGATAGTGGTTGCGGGTGGTATTCTCGAAGAGATAATGTTGACGGATGAGGAATTAGTCAACTTATGTGATTGAAACTAAACTGAATCGGTTTAGTTACAATAAAGTAATTTTCTCAAAATAAGGAGGTTTGTCATTATGGCAAAGAAGAAAGAAGAAACTCAGCAGAAGAAATGGTTGTTGATTCATACCGATGGTGGTATGCTCGATAACGTCGTTTCTACATACGATTCTGAGGAAGATGCACGAGCAGCTCTTGATACGCTTCGTATGTCTATCATCAACTCGGGTTGCGAGTTTGAGGTTGGTGACTATCACATCGAAGAAGCGGCAAGCGCACTCAATGTGAAAGATACCTATGGTGTTAGATACGTCGTGGCTATTTATGGCTCATCCGTAAAGGTTAAGAAGAAGGGTAAGGGCAAGAAAGGTAAGAAGAAAGTCACCCAGAAGATTTTCGCAGGCATCGATCCTCGTCCGAGATACACGCATCAGGAAAGGGTTAACGAGCTCGCTGTTACACTCGAAGCTCTCAATCATGATGACTATGAAGTCGAAGCGTTCCGACACAGCGCAGTTCCATATATGACGGATGAAGATGCTACGAGTATCTCGTTCCGCGATTTGGGAAAATCGTTTGGACGGTTTGGTATCGTCATCAAAGGCGATGTAAAACTCACCGAACAGGAAGTTATCGCTGAGTTCTTCAAGCGCATTGGTATGTAAGTGAAAAAACGGGGTACTCTCACGAGTACCCTTATTTAATCAAAATTTCTGGAGGCATTAGATGTATGGTAGTATTAATGGATAAAGACGGTAACATTCTGGACTTCTGTGAGAAGAAGAACGCGAAGAAATATTGCGCTCGTTACGGAAGCCGTGTATATAAAATCATAGACGTCCCCGTATATGGTGGGAAGAAGGAGTAATTGTGATGGTGGATTTACTTTTAGCCATCGCTATCGCTGTCTTCATTATCGCAACAAGATACTTGTTGTTTAACGAATATGAAGATGAAGACGATGATGAATAATTTGAGAGGTTGCTAATCGTGGATAAAGAAAGCTTAGAGATTCGAATCAATTTCGTTGTATTCGTAATCTGTGCTACGTTGTTAGTGATGTATAGATAAGGAGGATATGATGTCGCCGATAGAAGTTGGAGTTACAATAAGAAAATCACCACCGACATTTATGCGTCTCAAAACTACCAGATCGTTCACCGATGGTCTGACAGACATGGTAGATAGCTTCAATCTAACGCCAGATGACATTGTTATGGTTGTAGTAGGAAGAAACCAGATTGGTGGTGATTCTGACCGTATTCAATGGGAGGACGATAACGTTCATGGAAAGGTCGTAATCGATAGAGTGACATTGAGCATATTCGCTGTGGACGTACATACAGAGGAGGCATTAGTATTCGTTTCTCGAATATTGAATGTTAATTGTGAAATTGAAGAGGAGTAGGCTATGGAAACTGATAAGAAAGGGCCAGGAAATGACCTCATCATTAAAATGGTATTTTCGAATGATGCTAGTGTCAAACAATTCATGCCCTCAATAGAAACGATATTGGACAAGTTCGGTGAAGATAAAAACTTCAAAGTCATCTTCGGCCATTCAAAAGAGGAGTTCGATAAATTTGATGGTGTTAAATGGTACGCCGACGACTTCGGATACATGATGATTAAGGGTTACAAGATATATACGCATGTCTTGAATGGTGATTATGAAGGTATGAGGATGATACTCGCGGAAATGGAACCTGGGCCCATAAAGTATAGGATATATCCAGACCGAGACATTCAGCTTGTATAAAAGCGACAAATAAAGGTATGCGAGATAATTCGCATACCTTTATTTTTTTTTCACTTTTTAGCCTTTGCTTTGGCTTTGGCCGTACCTTTGCGCTTCAGGGATTTCACCATCTTGGCAATCTCTTCCTTGCGATCACCAGCAACCCAGAGCAGGTTCGGATTGGCCATTACAGCCTGGCACAGCAGCTCATCGGACGGTTTGATAACCCATTTGATGAGTTCCGGATCGGCTTCGATACACATGGAACGGAACTTCTCATTCGGGAAGTTGAAGTGCAGGCCTTCCACCCACTTCGTACCATGAGCCAGAGCCGCACGCATCTGAGCGTCCGTTGGTTTCTCAACAACGCTGATATAGCGCGGGTCAGCTTTGACATAACGAGTAACCTCAGTCGTCTTCATACCCTGGATCATAGCCAGCGCTTCCGCACGCTTCATGCTCTCGAATACAGGAATAGCCTTCGGTTTTCCTTTCAGTACGTTTTTGATCTTCTCGGCAATAGACATTACGTCTACACCCCTTTCTGTATCGTATTTACATTACTGTTATGAACAATATATTAAATTGCGCGATGATAGACGCACCTCCAAAAACAAAAATGTCTATCTGCAATTTGCGACCAAATCATTTTGCCATAATGATTTCAGAGATAGCCGAAAGGCTATCTCTTTCCGCTTTTTTATTCATTCGACTAATCAATATAGAGGAACAGCTTAATACTATATGAAAGGACGTGTTGATATGTCGGATAAAATGCAACAGTTTGAGTATTGCTTCTTGGCAGAGGATACTAGCCCTGACGCCACACAAGTTAAAATATTCATTCCCAAATTACAGGGTATGATGCCCATGAGTAACTCCACTCAGTCATCTTCCTTCTCTGGCTCTTCACTGAAGAATGAGGGTGGTGGAAGCGGTGGTTCCGTAACTCAGGCAGGATATATAACTGCGCGCATGCAAGACCCATATTCACACAAACACTCATTCCATGACTGTCCGGGTAACTGCCCGAACGTTAGCCACGATAATACTTGTGGCTCCACGTCATGTCTGAATACATGCAATCATTTCCATCACGACCATCATCTTCGCCACGTAGGTGAGCACGGTACGGTTCCTGCTGGTTCGCGTATGATCTGCTGTATTATGAATGGTAGTGTTAAGGATATCATCGTTACACGCTTGGAAGTAAAATTCCCAGGCGAATTCTAATAACGGGATGTGTAGACTATGAAACTATCTTCACCATCGGCAATGACTATTCCTATGCAAATAGCTGAAGGTAAGGCGCTCGTCTTATCAAATGCAAAGATGCATAATAAGAAGGTTCTTGCCGCTGATGGTAAGAAGTTGGTAATCAACTTCGAGTCCATCTTCACAAATTATCATTATTATCTTCAGAAACATATCATAACCATCGAGTTTGATGATATGGAATATCTTCACTATCGGTTCAAACCGAAATCCCTTTCCTTAGACCTCTATGGGACAATAGAGTTTGCTCCAATGCTTATGCGCATCAATAACGTATACAGTATATCGGAGTTCGACTTCAGGAAGCTCAGAGTCTTCGATAATGGTATCAAAGAGTTCGTCAACGAGGTTCTCAATAAGGAAAAGGATAACATTCAGGCAAACGATGCTGAAATTGATGCCGACCTCAAAGAGAATAATTTGGGGTAAAATAAGAGAGACTGGAATTTATCCAGTCTCTCTTATAACGTCTTTTAACAGTTTAACATCTGTGAGAGTTTCCAGTAAGCACCAGAAATCTCACTTTTAACATCGGACTCAAATATCTTTGCGACCAAGTGCTTAGCTTCCATCAAAGAACTATAAGACACGTTATCATCTTCTAAGATACTACCGAGTCCTCTTTGAATATCTTCATATATCATTGGGCCATTGATGGCAATTATCGCATCATAGTCAAGGCCCTGAAGTTTATTGCGCACTACATTTCTTAGTTCAAAATGAACAAGGTCGGCCGCCACATCTCTTTTGATACCTAACATATTTTGATTGCCTCACTTTCTGAGATTAAGCTACTTTGCTACGACCAGCGGCGAATCTTTCTAAATCGAAAGCGTCCGCTTGTTCTTCAGCTACTTCCGCAACTTCCTTTCTCTTGACAACGCTAGTGTGACCTTTACGTCCCACTACATTACCAGAGCCTTCGAGGTTAGATGCGAGAGACTCAAGTGAGAGGGATTTAGGTTCAAATATATCATCGATAAGTCTGATTGCATCACCATCAGCAAACGGATGGTTGAAGTATGTAACACCATTAGACTTATCAGCGTAACGAATTTTAGTTCTCTTAAACGTAAGATACCACGTATCGTCATCCTTACGTTTTTCCTTGTTGATGATGCAAACCCAGTCGGAGTTTTCAATCAAATCCCAACAGTTTGCAACGTTTGTAGCACCTAAGAAACGAGCTAAGTCTTCCTTGGATTGGCTCATGCCCATCTCAACATTTGCATTACCTGCACGGTTAATCTGCATTGCAGTGATAACCGGAATATCGAGATTCTGTGCCAAACTCTTTAATTCGTTCGAAGCATTCTTCAGTTCGATACGTTCATCACCATGACCAGACTCAGAAGCACGAATACGCTTGATGTAGTCAAGGATAAGTGCCATGACTTCACGACCATCATTCTCGATATCCTCAATGATACCATAGAGGTCGTTCGTATCAATCTGTCTGTCATTGTAGTATTGAATCATGAGGTCTACGCCGTTTTCATTGTTGATGGTCATGTGACCTTCTTCCTTGAGACGACGGATAACCTCTTCAGGAGTCAAATCTTCCAGATTTACTCCCGGAACTGTCATATTGAACAAACGAGCAACTGTTTCTGCAACAGAGTTCTCGTTTGAGATAAACAGAATTGTCGGAATCGATTCTGGATTTCTCTTCGGTAACACGTCTGCATTGTAATACTTCATCCATTTAGCAATGGTAAGCAAAATACCAGACTTAAAGCCACCTGTCAAACCCAAGAACAGATACAAACGTCCAGATAAGAACCCTGGACTGAGAATCTTATTCAGAGCACGAATACCAGTTGTAAAGCATCTCGATTTATCCTTCAGCTTAGCAACCACGTCCGTGACAACAGTCTCGAACACTTCATCACTCAAGCTGAATGTATCGAGAGATACCAAGGATTCCGCTCCACGCATCTCTCCCATGAGATGAGTAATGTCATCTTTGATGATGTTATTGACTTCTTCAAAGGACTCGAATTCACCAGTGTCAATCTTCTCGAAGTCAGCATAGATGATATCCTTGTAGAATACAATATACGCATACTTCAATCTGTCGATAACGGCACGATTGATGTAGCGAATCTCGCTCTCCTTAATGTTCGCATACGTGTCAATCATGTTTGCGAACTTCTTATAGTTCTCGTTACCAGAACGAGTGCAGTAGGACAGAATGACATCGAGAGTCTCCATCTTCTTAACAAGACGAGCTTCCAACATCAGTTTGATGAAGGAAATCATGTCATACATATCCACATCTGCTTCATACATGGACGTGTCAACAATCTCAAACAGTTTATTCAGATTGAGATAGTTAGCACGAGTGATATATTTACTATCAATGCTGAGATATCCAATGAACATGCTCAGCATAATCTTGTCAAAACTAATTCTGACCTTACGGTCAACTCTACCAAATTTATCCACTTTTCGTCTTACGTTGTTTGCATATTTCAGTGCCATATTAATTCCATATCCTTCCTATATTACCAATTTATACAATAGTTAGACGAGTTATTGTTGTTTATGCAAGAGATAGAATGTCTTTCACCTTATCCACCGAGACATCTCTTTTATCTCTGATTTTGATGAACTTGCTAATCTTCTCAGCATGGGAAACATTATCGCTGAAGATGAACCCATACTTTTCCATTAGCGCATTCAGTTTCTCTTCTGATTCAACTTCTCGTTGTACTTGGGTACGGTCTGTAATCTTGAGAACTACAGACTTATTCTTCGAATAGTATTCCTTTAAGAAGTTTACCACCAGAGAGTAGTTCTTATCTCCTTCAAGGACGAGGATTACCCTAAGGTGTCCTCTATTAGCCATATCGATTTCATCACAGAGAACTTTCGGATTAGTGACGTACCTGTCGATATCCACTTTCGTCAGGGTATCATAATATTCCGCGTTCTCATTCTCGATGAATTCATTAGCGAAGTTCCCAGTCTCTGGCTCATACCCAGTAACTAAGAACCCTTTCTTTTCTTCTTCTCCAAATACCCATCTACTGTATGAACCAGTATAGGTAATCTTGTCCCTAATGGAACAAGACGTATGGATATGACCGAAGTTAATGAACCCCTTACAGATGGAGCACATACGCTTCGAGTCAAACACTGGGGCACCAGAAAGAGTTATTGCACTCTCCTGTTTAGATGCACCAAACGAAGTCTCTTTGAACATACCATGACCGAAAATCATATCGTATGTTTCGTCGAGGTATGGTTCATAGTATGCCTGTACATCTTTCATGTACTCTTCGGGGATATAGAGAACTTTCATTCCCTCTATCTCTTCCTTTTCAACAGTGCCGATAATCTTGAAGGAAAGTCTATGTTCCGACTCAAAAACCTTCAGGTTAATCAACTGATTGTTATCATGAGAGGACGTACCTTTCAAGATACGGATATAACGAACACCGCTATGAACGCTCACCTCTATGAGTCGTTTGATGAACTCAATAGAGAGATGAGCCGCACGGCTATTGTAAGAGATGATGGAGTCATACAGGTCACCTGCAATGACTACCATATCCAGTTTGTGTTTGTAAACGTAGTGGAGAAATCCACTTTCTAACTGAGTGTACATCTTCTCCGCCGGAATAGCGTTGAAGTGTATATCTGCAATAGTTGCTACGTTGAAAACTTTCATGATTTACCTCGTGATATTTTCATTAAATTCCTCTAAGTTCAGATTGAACCAGAGGTGGAATGTTTCGACCAGACTCTCAAACACAGGGAAGATTTTCTTCTCTACATCTTTCTTACTCATGAACTTAGTCTGGACGCCATTCTTTATGCTGTTTGACAGAATGCCAAACTGCTCGATTTTCTCATACGTTTCAGGAAGGTTATCCCTAATGAGAATACCATATGCCGCTAACTGCAAGAACATCGACGGATAGATATTCTTCGATGTCTTGAAATCCAATACTGTCAGCTTGCCCTCGATATAGCAAAGGGCATCGATTGTGCCACCAAACTTCTCGGTGACCAAGGACTCCTCAGAAAAGACCGGCTTAAACTCAACTTCTTCTGACCATTTCTGAAAAACCTTAAATAGATAGATGGCGTCATTATAATGCTCACCATCTATCGGTTCTCCCATGGTATACTTGCTTACCATATCATGGAAATCTGTTCCTATCTCGGCAGATTCATTAAGAACCTTATCTACACTCTGTCGCTTGAAGCCAAGGTAATTGGCCCAGTGTATCAGAGCTGGTTTATTTAACATTTTCAAAACTGTAGTTGCACTGGGAACTTCAACCCCAGCATGGTTAGTATAAACTGTATGATTTTCGCTATATAATGCCAAAGCATTTACCTCCTAATATTTTGATTATTCATAAGTCAATTAGGTCATGAATTACAATAACGGAGACATTGGTATAATGGTACGAAAATATATTTAAGATAGAGGTGATTAGTCATGATTAGCACAGCAGAAGAGTTCTTCACGCTATGCACTGTGAAGAACAATCGTCATTTCGGCAAATTCGATGAAGTTATGACCACTGCTTTTATTCTTGACGCAATGCAAAACTCCGTTGATGAAGAGTTCATCGGAGATATCAAAGAGATGATGGCCGCAATCAAGAAAGGGATTGACGCGGAAGTTCTCGAGCACACCAATGTAGAAATGCACTTTGCCATCCGTCCGGATTCAATGGTACAGTACGTTACTCCATATGTAAAGGATTACAGCGTTGGTAATACTCGGAACGGCGTTCAGGAGCGTATTATCTGGGCCGCAAGACCCCAGTATATCCATGAAGGGCACCACCTCGAAGTATATAGCACCAATAATGAAAAACGTCACCTCGTTGATAAGAACGAGCATGTACTCGGGAGTGTGGATGAATACATGAACTCCATGGTTCTTCACACGTACGAATACAATGGTGGCAAATCTTGGTCCACTCTTCATGTAGTGGTATTCATCCCTGTTGGTGATACATTCTTAGAGGAGATTAGCGAGTATGCCCAGAAGAGGGCCGAGGCCGAACATATCGAAAGAACAGAAAAACTTAGACGCAGAACTCCGCGTAGGTTGCGCCGAAAGCAGGCGCGCCTGGATAGAAAGGCAAGACCCAATAGAAGGACATGAAGCGGAATCAGGCGATAAAGCGCATCGCCCACCGCTTAGGCTGTGACTTCAACGTCATCGCCAAACAACTCAAGCGCTTAGACCCGGAAACTCAGTTCCAACTAACGATAGTGAATTCCATTGAGGAATTCGCAAAAGAACTTGTGTTGAAGGACTACTGGATTGGGTCTTCTATGGATGATCGTCCCTATGCTATTGCTAAGGACGAGATTATCCTTTCAACGAACCCAACGTTCTCAGGGTTGGATAAGTTGAGAATCAAAGGCAGACCAATCCACAAATTCAAACGATCATACTTTCTATGCAATGAACTAAACATCATAGCCAAACGTAGTCTCTACCGTCGTGGTAGGCATAAACGTCAGTATTATAGTGCAAACAGGATAATTGTCTATGTTCCGAGTAATGAAACCGTACCGACAGACTCTCGGTACTTTGATACTGAACGCGAATATGGTTTTCACTGTAAATGGTGGGATACCGTTTACGGATAACAAGGGGCGGATTTTATATCCGCCCTTATTTTCTTCCAAAAACAATGTTATAAAACTAAAGAAAGGAACGATGATACGATGCATGCTAAACCAATATCATTGCGCGATACATACATCTTCTCGCAGATGAATAAAGGTGGTTATGTGGATAACGTGTTGAAGACGTTCGCTAACCCGAACACGGCAATGGTTGCTACTCCTAAGTTACTGGAGGAGCAGATTATTCATATCAACAAGACCTTCAAATACCCTGCAAAGGTGGCAGTGCTTGAGGCATTCAAGAACGGCACGATTACGCCTGTTCTCCTGAAACCGTCGGCTCGTAACAGCGCGCGCATTCCATCATCTATCCCTTTCGTATTTGACAAAGGTCGTACGAAAGCTATGGTCTTCATTGACAACTATGCCAATGTGACCAAAAACTTGGACATTACCATTGACTACAAGAAGCTCTATTGCTTGCTTGAGAGCGCATATCTTGCCCTCGAAGGTTACAACCGCGATAGCACTTCTGTTATCAATAAAGGTAGCGCAATCTTTGCGCACATGTTCACTCAGGTGCTCAACAAGAAGTTCTCGCTGAACACCGACCGCTCTGCAAAGAACAAGGTTCTGTTCCTTGCGAGCAAATACTTCTTATACCATCACCTTGGTATGAGAGATGAAGATAGACTCTTCAACTATTCACTGAAGAACTGCAACTCCGCTACGGCAATCCTGATGAAGGATGTAGACGCAGAGTTCGGTCCTAAGTATCTCGAGTCCCTGCCGGAGTTCATCAAGCATTTCGCTGATACTCCGTTCAAGTTCGTTAATGGTTTCGAATCCATTACCGTTCGTGACTACATCTCCGACTTCGCCAATATGTATGGACAGGAAACCCTGCTGGCTCTGGAATCTCTGGATTACTTCATGTTTGTAATCTCTTCCGTAACCATCGGTGCGTTCCTGAATAACCAGGTTATCTTGGATGAAATCGTTGGAGATGATGGTAAGAAGCTCTATTTTGAAATGAGTAGGTGATTAAGACATGGCAGAAAAACTTTCGATTGAAAACATCGATAGTGCCATAGCTGATGGGTCGCTCAATGAGAAAGTTCTGTCAAGAACCCTCGATGAGCTTCACAACTATGCGTACAACCATCTGTACAAGTTACAGGAAGACGTTGTAGATATTTGTGCAACCCGCACGTACTACAGACGTTTCACTGACCAAGCAGATGATGTGTTTAGCGGCGTAGAGTTCAGAACGTACAAAGCGTTCAATATTCTCAAGCCGTTCATTCACTACAACTATCGACTCTCGTTCCGTCGGTCTCCGCTCTACAATAAGCCGTTGACCAACGCTGATGTCGATAAACATCGCGATATCTTCGTGTACAATTACCTCGTTCTCATCAACGGTAATTTGGACACGAGCGCTAAAATCCGTTGTAAGGAAGAACTTACCACGGTCTGCCTCCACAAAGACTACATGGACGAAGAGCTCGCCAAGGAGTTCGTCAATGGTGCTGCCATCGATGTACTCTTCCTGCGCAACTCTTACTTCATCGATACAGCTATCACGAAAGAAAACTTCGTGGTTGGTAACGGTGCGTTCGCTCTGAATGGTGGCAATCAGACTATCAAGCCGGGTAGCAAGGTTATGGCATTCGTTTACAAGAACGGTGGTCTGAAGAGACTGTACAATGCTAACTTTGCTAATGGTGTTATCTCCGTTGACCCGAGAGCTAAAGATCACTTCGAAGATGGGGAAGTCATGAATCTCAAGCTGGTAGTTATTACCAACTTCGATGAAGAGTTCGATATTCCTCTGGCCGAAACACACTTCGCGCACACCGAGCATCCGATGCCGTTGCCGAAGAAGAACGTGCTTCTGTTCCACAAGAACGAAGATGGCTCTCTGGCAGTAGATAGCCGCGACCTTCTCACTGAGAAGTATCCGAATGTATTCGAGTTGGCCCGTCAGGCTGACCGTGAGACGGATATGGTCGCTATGACTTTCTATTGGGATAATGAGGCCAATGAACTCATGCATTACGAGACCGACCTCGGTTCTTACCAGAGTCTCATCAACATTCTCGATGCATACAAAGGCTCCAACATTCCTGAAATCATCAGAGATTTCAAACCGTTCCAATACACCTATGACACCATCGAGTACAATGGTTCCGACTATTATGCTAACGATGGCGCTCATGGCCCGCTCTCCTATAAGGCTAATAAGCTGAACTCCATTTTCAAACTCTGGGCATATGCTTCCCAGTTGTACCATGAAAACCTCCGCGAGGCGTACAATGGTTACATCATTGATATGGATGGGAGAAACCTCGAAGACAAGCTCCGCACGGATAACCGTAACGAGATTGTCAAGGAATATGAACAGATCGACTTCCCTGAGCCGATGTACCTGTTCGTATTCTCCAACGACGATGCAGTTCATCGTCTCCCGTTCAAGTTCTGGATTGACGGTCTTCGCTATGTTCCGGAGTATGTCTTCCTCGATGGTACGTATCAG
>Ga0256405_10003016_pt1 | contig 36228 bp, 34 predicted proteins | sample RumenRJG_02DNA_FD_189096 | JGI IMG/M metagenome (GOLD analysis project Ga0256405, IMG submission 189096) | Bovine rumen microbial communities from Lethbridge, Alberta, Canada - RJG_02 | ecosystem: Host-associated > Mammals > Digestive system > Stomach > Rumen | place: Canada: Alberta...
ATCGTGGGGTAAGGGGATGGTGGCTACATATTGATGTTGTGCTGTTGCTTTTTACTGAAAGCTGCTACTAACGACTCATAAATCTACCCTTAATCGTGTATTGGATGATAGTTGCGGATTTTAGGAGCAGAAACTTACAGAGGGGCAGACGGTTGTCCTTCCTGGCATCGGCCGTTTCAGTTTACGCGTAGAAAGCATCGGTGTGGATGATCCGAAGACATTCAACATCCGCCGTCACATCACCCGCATTGTCTGTGGTTTCCTCCCTGCTGGTCGCCGCATCCAGGGCCGTCATATCCTCTACGACTTCTGCGAAGGTGTCAAAGCCGTCTGGCAGACAGGCTTTAAGCCTTAGATGTTTTTGCGACAAAGTATTGGGAGCAATGCACGCTTTGTCGCGTATGGATATTCGGCTGACGCTATTCCTGCGGAATCTCTGGGTGCTGCACAGCCAAGGGCAGGTCTTTCTGAGAGAGGTAGAACATATAGAGGATGACGTCTTTGTTGCCTCGGTTCTCTCCGTGATGGATGGTGTTGACCATCTCCACGACAGCCTCGCCCTCATGGACGACTTTCTCCTTGCCATCCTGTCCGATGATAGTCAGCTCGCCCTGCACCAGGATGCCGTAGTTCATCACGGGATGATGATGCCAGCCCAGCTTTTTGCCTGCGGGGAACACATACTTGACAGCCACCAGTTCGGGGCGTCCCTTCAGATAGTCGGGCAGCTCTACGCCGTCCCAGCTCTGACTGGTGCGAATCAGTTCTGTGGACTGCACTGAGGCTGTTGGATTATCCTTTGCAGTAGCTTGTTTGCAACCTGTCATGACTGTAGTTGTGCCGCAGATGGTAAGGATGGCGGCAACCACCCATAATCTTGTTTTCTTCATTTTCTTGTAGTTTTTTTTTATTTGATATATTGCATGATAAGATCGACAACCTCGTCTTCGGTCTTGCCATCGACAGAAATCACGAGATTATAGTTGCGGGTGTCATAGCGTGAGGTCTTGGTATATCCCTTCACGTAGTTCTCACGCATCTCGTCGACCTTCTTGATGGTCTTGAGGGCATCTTCCTCGCTCAGGTTCTGCTTGCGCATCAGGCGCTTCACGCGGTAGTCCATCGAGGCCTGGATGAGGATGCTCATGTGGTTGGGGTGATTACGGAACACGTAGAAGCCTGCACGACCAGCCACGACGCACGACTCTTCCTCGGCGATGCCTGTGAGGATCTCCTCCTCGGTCTCAAACATCCTGAAAGAGGTGGGCACATCGTTGTAGTCGACCATCGTGGCCTGATAGTAAGGCATGCTGTACGACTCGTCTCTCCACAGGGCGCGTTTCAGTTCGGCCCACCAAGAGTGGTTCTGTCCCTTCAGGCGTTCGATCTCGTCGATGGAGAGTCTGAACTTCTTCTGAAGAGCCTTGATGACAGCCTTGTCGTAGAAGGTCACGCCCAGGCGTTCAGACAACTTGCGGCCGATAGTGCGACCGCCACTTCCTAACTCACGGTTGATCGTGATGACAAATTTCTCGTTCTTGTTCATGATATACTTGAATTATTATTTCCAAACGGCTCCCTGACGGAGGACAAACTTCACTTTTGACTTCTTGGGCAACTGGGGCCTCTCCCACTCGCCACCCAGTATCTGGATGGTAACGGGCTTCGACGTGTCGACGGCTGTCAGCGCAGACTGCAGGTCGAGATAGTCGCCACGTCCTTGTGTATCGACGGTGACATCGGCCTCGCAGCGATAGGGCTTCAGCACGGGAATCTCCTCACAGAGGGCATCGGCCAACAACCTGGCTACGACGTGTGCGCCATATATATTATAATGTGTATTGTCCTGACGGCCTGCGGGGACACTGGGCTCTTGGCCTGGCAAGAACCACATGTGGAGCTTCTTGGAAGCCTCTGTGCCGAGACCCTGCTCGAGATCGTGGGTGATTTGGTTGGCATCGATGAAATGGACATTCATGCGACGGGCCACATCACGGGGAGCCACACGGTAGAGTCCGTGGGTGTCGATGAGGGAATCGCCTTCTACCATCTTCACACCGTCCTTGAAGGTCGTGGTGCGCAGCTTCTCATCGTCGTCGTTCTCAGGTGCATTCACAAAGAAATTGCGTCGCACGACGCAGTTCATCAGCACAGGAATGCCGCCATGTTCACGTGTTTCGCGCACATACTTGGCCAGATTGTAGTCGAAGGTTGAACCTGGGTCGCTATGACGGTCGGCCCCTGCCTTCTCATCGTTGTGGCCAAACTGGATGATGACATAGTCGCCTGGCTTGATGCGTTCCAACACCTTGTCCCAACGGCCTTCGCGGATGAACGAGAGCGAGGAGCGCCCATTGACAGCGTGGTTATCTACAAGGATGTTGTCGTCGAAATAACACTGAAGGGCCATACCCCAGCCTCGCTCCTGCTTGCCGCCAGAGATATCCTTATTGGCAGCCGTAGAGTCACCAATGATAAAGATGGTTGTGGTCTTATCGGGTACGGCAGCCGTCAGCATCAGCAGGGCTGCAAAGGCAAGGACGAGACTCTTCTTCATGATCTTACTATGTTTATAATTTCTTCTATATCAAGCAATTGCTGTTCTCCACTCAACATATTCTTTAATGTTAGTTTGCCTGCAGCTATCTCGTTCTCTCCAGCGAGGACAACGAAGGGTATCTGTTTGGCATTGGCATACGACATCTGCTTCTTCATCTTTGATGAATCAGGGAAAATCTCCGTGCGGATACCAGCTTCACGTGCCTTCGCCACAGTAGGCAGACAGTAGGCTGTCTCACGATCGCCGAAGTTGATGAAGAGCAGCTGGGTGCCGTTGGTGGCATCCTTGGGATAGCAGTCGAGGGCATTGAGCACGTCGTAGATACGATCGACGCCGAAGGAGATGCCTACGCCAGAGATGCCAGGCATGCCGAAGATGCCCGTCAGGTTGTCGTAGCGTCCACCACCCGTGATGGAGCCTATTTGTACGTCGAGGGCCTTCACCTCGAAGATGGCGCCTGTGTAGTAGTTCAGGCCGCGTGCCAAGGTAAGGTCGAGCTGTATCTCGTTCTTCAGGCCGACAGTCTTGAGGGTATCGAGGATGAAACGTGTCTCCTCCACGCCCTTGAGACCAGTCTCGCTGGCAGCCAGCACCTGGGCGATGGTGTCGAGTTTGGCATCATTGGTGCCCTCGAGTGAGATGATGGGCTGCAATTTCTCGATCTGCTCCTCGGAGAGACCGTCTTCGCGCAACTCCTGATTGACGTTATCGATGCCGATTTTATCGAGTTTATCGATAGCCACTGTGATATCCACGATCTTCTCGGCAGCCCCGATGACTTCGGCGATACCTGAGAGGATCTTGCGGTTGTTGATCTTGATCTGCACACGCACACCAAAACGGCTGAACACGGTATCGACAATCTGCATGAGCTCCACCTCGTTGAGCAGAGAGTCGGAACCAACGATGTCGCCATCAAACTGCCAGAACTCACGATAACGGCCTTTCTGCGGACGGTCTGCACGCCATACGGGTTGCATCTGGTAGCGCTTGAAGGGTAACTGCAGTTCGTCACGATGCATCACCACATAGCGGGCAAAAGGTACGGTGAGGTCATAGCGGAGGCCCTTCTCACAGAGTTTTGCTGCGAGATGGAGGGCATTTCGCTCCTGCAGCTCCTCGTCGGAGACTTTACTGAGGAAGTCGCCAGAGTTGAGTACCTTAAAGAGCAGCTTGTCGCCCTCCTCGCCGTACTTACCCATCAGTGTGCCGAGCGTTTCCATAGCAGGTGTTTCTATCTGCTGGAAGCCATAAAGCTGATACACCTGCTTGATGGTATCAAAGATATAGTTGCGACGGGCCATCTCTGAGGGACCGAAGTCGCGCGTTCCTTTGGGAATACTGGGTTTCTGTGCCATTATTTCTTTCTTACGATAGTCTGGTCACGATCCGGACCAATGCTGATAATTGTAATAGGAGTCTCAAGCTGAGCCTCGAGGAATGCGATATAATCGCTGAATTCCTTCGGGAACTGATCCTCGCTGGTGAACTTCGTCATGTCGGTCTTCCAACCTGGCAGTTCCTGATAGACAGGCTCGATGCCCTCCTCGATGTTGTATGGGAAATAGTCGATTTCAACGCCATTCTGCTTGTAAGCCACACAGGCCTTGATGGTTTCGAAGTCGTCGAGCACATCGCTCTTCATCATGATGAGCTGGGTGACGCCATTCACCATAATCGAGTACTTCAGGGCTACGAGGTCGATCCAGCCACAACGGCGCTCACGGCCTGTGACAGCACCATACTCATGGCCGAGGTCGCGGATTTTCTTACCCGTTTCATCGAAGAGTTCTGTGGGGAATGGACCAGCACCAACACGGGTGCAGTAGGCCTTCATGATGCCATAGACGTCGCCAATCTTGTTGGGACCAATGCCAAGACCTGTGCAGGCACCTGCGCAGATCGTGTTAGAAGAGGTGACAAACGGATAGGAACCGAAGTCAACGTCGAGCATCGTACCCTGAGCGCCCTCGCAGAGCACGCTCTTGCCGCTCTTGAGGATTTGGTTGATCTCATGCTCAGAATCGACAATCGGGAACTGACGCAGGTATTCGACACCCTCCAGCCATTTCTTTTCGACCTCCGTGATGTCGTATTCGAAGTTGAGCGACTTCAGGATGGCCTCGTGGCGAGCCTTTGCCTTGGCGTACTTCTCTTCGAAATGATCGAGGATATCACCCACACGCAGACCATTACGGCTGACCTTATCTGTGTAGGTAGGACCGATGCCCTTGCCAGTAGTACCCACCTTGTCCTTGCCCTTCTGTGCCTCATAGGCAGCGTCGAGCACACGGTGAGTCGGCATGATGAGATGTGCCTTCTTGGAGATGTGCAGACGGGCATGCAGGTCGTGGCCACTGGCCTCAAGTGCCTTGGCTTCGTCCATGAAGAGGTCTGGAGCAAGCACCACACCATTTCCAATAATGTTCACCTTGCCACCTTGGAAGATGCCGGAGGGGATGGAACGCAGCACATACTTCTGGCCTTCAAATTCCAGCGTGTGACCGGCATTCGGTCCTCCCTGGAAACGGGCAACCACATCGTACTTCGGGGTCAGCACATCGACCACCTTACCTTTTCCTTCGTCGCCCCACTGCAAGCCCAGCAGGACATCAACTTTTCCTTTGTTCATAATGCTTTGTTTATACAGTTTTTTTATTCTTTGTTCTGTTCTGATTGTCTGCCTTATCCTGACTCTTCGCCTTTTCCTGAGACCTCTGCAGTTCCAGCTTTTTGCGACGTTCCATGTTCTTACGCTTCGTGATTCTCGTCTGACAGGAACTGCAAACGCCATAGATGTAAAGCGTGAAACCGTCCTTGCGGAAGCGCTTCAAACGCATGTTATTGACAGCTATCTGAATCTCGGGTGACTCTATTTCCGTCACTTTGCCACAAATCGTACATATCTGGTGACAATGGCTGTCATTGTGGTAGCAGGCCTCATACTTCGTGGTGCCCTGAAACCTGTGGCGCGTCACAAGTCTCAGTTCCAGAAAGAGGTTCAACGTATTATATAAGGTGGCTCTGCTGACAGGGAATTTGAACTCATTCTGCAGTTTGTCGTTCAGCTCCTCAAGGGTGAAATGACCTTCAGTGCTGTAGATGGCTTTCAGGATGGTATAGCGCTCTGGTGTCTTGCGATGATTGTTCATCTCAAGAAAGTTGTCAAGAATGCGCTTTACACTTCTAAAAACACTGTCTTTCATTCCTTTTTCTTAGAAAACCGCACAAAGGTACGAATTTTCAAGGAGACAAAAGAGAGTTAATTTATAAAAAATCTAAATTAGCCTGTTTTAATGCGCTTTTGGCAATCCGTTCATAGACAAGGCCCAGTTCTGAGAATCGCATCATACAGGCCATGGCGGCTTTCCTGACGGGAATGGAGCCCTCGTGCAAAGCGACAATGGCCTGATCGATGAATTCATTGATGCCACGTTCGTTGGGCTCTTGCTTATTCATAAACAGACGACTGAGTATATGGAAGCCACAAAGTTGGTAGAGTTCCTTGTCGGAAGCCATCCATGTATAGGCCTTTTCGGGGGCATAAGGCAGATACTGGAAGAGGTTGAAGGCTGCCTGTTCGGCAATTTCCTGTGTGGGCATCTGTTCCATCCAAATGTCAATCACCTCTGGCAGCACGACATCGGCAGGCATCACCATTGTGGCGAGGATCTTGCACTCACGCACATTCTCTTTCCACAGTGCGATGGCGAGGTCGTAGTTTTTGCCGATTTCATCGGCTTTCTCACGAAGGCGCGGCAGGGTAGCTCCCCAGTTCAGCTTGTAATCGACGCCCTTATTTCGCATGGACTGAGCAACCGCCCCGTCCATCATCTGACGGAACGATTGCTTGATCTCTTTCACTTGTGCTTGTATGTCCATATACACCTTATTTATATGAGACTGGCATATTCCGTGCTATAGCGGAGCATCTGATGGGCATAGCTCTCGCTGTAGTTTATCTGGATGTCACAAATACGACCCTCCTGGTCCCTAACAGGCAACAGCATCGGATTGATGAAACCTTTATAAGGCGCAAGGTTGAGTTGGTTATAACGGGCCAGCACCTCTTCGTGGAGCACGGGATCGACCTTGACGGCATACTGCTCCACCAACTGACGGGCTGCAGCAAAGTCGCCCTCACTCTTGATGCGTTGCACCTCAGCCAATAAAGTGGCTATCAGCTGGCGCAGGGCTTCATAATCCGTGATTTCAACGTAGGTGTTACCATCGCGCTTCACCAGTCTGACGACATCGCCCTGGGCCATACACCAACGGGCTATCAGGGCGCGATTACGCATATGGGCTTCTTCTATCTGATGGCCTGGAGCAATCCTTATCAATTGTGTCATCAGTCCATTCATCATATAAGAATAATACTGTGACTTATAGGCCTCACCATCAGGCACGAGCCCTAGTTCCACCAGTTTCGGATCTGCCATATAATAGAGTCCGAAGAGATCGGCCCTCGCCTCTTCTATTGTGTTGCCATAGGCCTTCAACGCATCCGGATCGACACCTGGCAGGAGGCGCCCGCTACCATGTCCGAGACACTCATGAAGGTCGGTATGCAGATCATCGCAAATATCTCCGTATTGATTGATGAGACTGAGGGTCTGCTTATCTATCACGAATGCCTCCTTGAAGCCATTGCCGTGAGCTGCCTTGTTATAGGCATCGGTGATATTGCTGATCGTGATGCTCTTTGAGCCATATTCAGCCCTGATCCAGTCTGCATTGGGTAGATTGATACCTATGGCCGTTGAGGGATACTCGTCGCCTCCAAGCATGGCAGCACAGATGACATTGGCAGAAACGCCCCTGACAACGGGCTTGCGGAAACGAGGATCTACAGGGGAATGGTCTTCAAACCATTGGGCATTATCACTGATGGTACGTGTGCGCTGCGTAGCTTCCTCGTCGATATACTCCACCAGTCCTTCCCAAGAACCTTTCAGCCCGAGCGGATCGCCATAGACCTCAATGAAACCATTGATGAAGTCGATACTCGAATCGTGCTCTTTCAGCCATTCAATGCAATATTTATTGAAATCTTTCAGATCGCCTGATTTGTAATATGTTATAAGTAGTCTTATAACCTTTTTCTGATGCTTGTTCTCAGCAACAGCCATTGCCTTTTCCAGCCAATAGATAATGTGCCGGATAGCATTGGCATATTTGCCATCGGCAGACCAGACCTGCTCTTTCAGTTCTCCATCCTCCTTGACGAGCGTCGAATTCAGACCATACGAAGCAGGCTCAGGATTATGGACATTGGCCTGTTTCATAGCCTCGTAAAATCGCTCTGCCTCGGCTTGTGAGACGCCATCATAAAAATGGCAGGCAGACGTCAGCAGCAAGTCTTCGCCGTCGGCCTTATTCACACGCTTAGGGAGGACGGTCTCGTCAAAGATAACGGGAAAAAGTTCTTCGCAGAGCTGTGATACGGTCTCACCCTCCTTGAGTGGCAGTTTTCTAGCGTCTACCTGTAGAAGCTGCTCTCGCAGCCATTCCTGAGAGAAACCAGGTTTAAACTTCTCACATCCATAATGATGATAGATGCCGCTGGAAAACCATACGCGTTTCAGATAAGTCTCGAAAGCCTTGAATTCTTCTGTATCGTGAGGAACCGTCAGGTCACAATAAATAATCTCCAGTACCTTTCTGATACGGAGATTGTATTTCCCAAACTGATCAAACGTGATATCTCTCCCCCACAAAGTGGCTTCAGACAAATAATAAACCAACTCCTTCTGCTGTAGTGTCAGTTTCTCGAAACCATTCAATCTGTATCTGAGCAACTGCAAATCTGCAAATCGCTCATCTTGGTAGTGAAAATCCACGGAATGAGGCCCTCCTTATGATGATTTCTTTCTGCCTCGTTTAGCCAGCATAGCAGGATGCTGTTTGAGATGCTGCAAGCGATACTCACGCGGCGTGATGCCTACGATGCGATAGAATGACGCGTAGAAAGACTGGCGATTGGCAAATCCCACCATGTCACTCACTTCTTCCATACGGAGATCCTGATAGCGTTTGTCGACAAGGATGGACATAGCCTCGTCGATACGGTACTTGTTAACAAAAGAAGTGTAATTCATGTGAAAACGAACATTGACAACAGCTGAGATGTAGCGCGTGTTAGTTCCGAGGTCATCAGCAAGTCTTTTTGCGGAATAGTCCTTATCCCTGTACTTCTTCTGCATGACGATGATATTGAGGATCTTCTCCTGCATCTCGTCCATCATGTGAGGGCTTACGAGACTTCTGTAAGCGGCTTCTTTCTCTTTCTTTTCAGAAATGTTATACTTTCCCATCTTTAAGTGAATTAGTTGATTAATGCGCAAATATACAAATATTTCTTTAAAATTGCAACATTTTTTGAGTTTTTTTCAAAAAAATGCACTATCTTTGTGAAAAATTTCATTTTAATGGACATTCAAATCGTCTTAAAACAATATTTCGGCTATGATTCTTTCCGTCCAAATCAGGAAGAAATCATCAGACACATCATGGGCGGAAAGGACGCCTTGGTGCTGATGCCGACAGGTGGCGGGAAAAGCATTTGCTATCAGATTCCTGCCCTCGCGATGCCAGGGACTACCGTTGTGGTATCGCCCTTGATCAGTCTGATGAAGGATCAGGTGGAAACGCTTCGTGCTAACGGTATCGAGGCCGAAGCTCTCAATAGTGGAAATGACCCGTCTGTCGACATTCTTATACGTCGGAAGTGCGTAGAAGGCAGCATCAAACTCTTGTATGTCTCTCCAGAAAAACTGCTGGCAGAACTGGATTACTTGTTCTGTCATATCAACATCTCACTGTTTGCCATTGACGAGGCTCACTGTATTAGCCAGTGGGGGCATGACTTCAGACCAGAATATACCCAATTGGGTATTTTAAGGGATAAATTTCCCAACACACCGATGATGGCACTGACGGCTACTGCCGATAAAATCACACGACATGATATTATAGAACAACTGAAACTGCGTGATGCCCGTGAGTTTATCTCAAGTTTCGATCGTCCCAACCTCAGTCTGTCGGTAAAACGAGGGTTCAAAGCTGCTGAAAAAATGCACTTTATTCAGAACTTCATCAAAGCCCGTCCGCTGGAGGCAGGTATCATCTACTGCCTGAGTCGTAAGACAACGGAAAAGTTGGCATCTGACTTACGAGCTAAAGGCGTTAATGCTGCTGCATATCATGCTGGTTTATCGTCAGTTGAGCGAAGTTCTACGCAGGAAGACTTTAAGAATGACAAACTACTCGTCGTATGTGCTACTATTGCTTTTGGAATGGGTATCGACAAGAGTAATGTGAGGTGGGTCATCCACTATAATATGCCCAAGAGCATTGAAAGCTTCTATCAGGAGATAGGACGAGCCGGCAGAGATGGTGCCCCTGCAGACACTATCCTCTTCTATTCGTTGGCAGATATTGTTCAGTTGACTGAGTTTGCACGCCAGAGCGGACAACAAGACATCAACATGGACAAGCTGCGGCGTATGCAGGAATATGCCGAGTCGGGGGTCTGCAGGCGCAGGATACTGCTCAACTATTTCAGTGAGCAGACGGCCCATGACTGTGGTAACTGCGACATCTGTGAGAATCCGCCCCGGCATTTCGATGGTACACGCTATGTGCAGATGGCCCTAAGTGCTATCAAACGTACCAATGAAACCATCAGAATTGCTACCGTCATTGAGATTCTGAAAGGCATGCGTTCGCCCGGTGTCGTACGCCATCATTACGATGAAATCAAGACTTTTGGTGTCGGCAAGGAAATCAGCACCAACGATTGGCAGGATTATCTGCTTCAGATGTTGCAGATGGGTTATATCGAGATAGCCTACAATGATGGCCATAAGGTAAAGGTGACAACACTCGGCGAAGATGTGCTCTACGGGCGCCGCGAGGCCACACTATGTGTCATCGACCACAGTGCAAAAGAGACTCCGAAACGCAAACCGAGGCTGCGATTGGAAATTCCGACGATTACCATTCCTGGACTGCCCCCCACGACGGGCGTCGAAGACCCCAAACTTTTCGAGGCATTGCGCAACCTGCGTACCATCTGTGCTGATGAAGAAGGATTCCCACCCTATATTGTCTTCAGCGACAGAGTGCTCCACTCTCTTGCTACCATCAAACCTACAACCATCGAACAGTTTGGTGCTATCTCCGGCATCGGTGAGCACAAGAAACAGAAATACGGCACCCGTTTTCTTGCACTCATACAAAAGTATGCTTAAATCACTTTATTAAGCTAATAAGCCCCAAAAAAGGAGAAAATATACTAAAAAAAGGTGCACAAATGTCACTTTTTGCTAAAATCTGGCACAGATTGAAAGTTCTGTGCGATTTTTTTTGTATCTTTGCCGAGTAAAACTATCAAAATGGCAAAGAAGAAAATACTTTTCATCAATCAGGAGATATCTCCTTATGTTCCCGACACTAACCTGTCACTAATGGGAAAAGATCTTCCGCAGGCTATGCAGGAGCGTAATCATGAGATTCGTACTTTTATGCCGAAATGGGGAACCATTAACGAGCGGCGCGGACAATTACATGAAGTGATACGCTTGTCAGGTATGAACCTCATTATTGATGATACCGACCACCCACTGATTATCAAGGTAGCCTCCATACAGTCTGCCAGAATTCAGGTCTATTTCATCGATAATGACGACTATTTCGGCAAGCGACTGATGGAAAAAGACGAGCAAGGCGAAGACTATCCAGACAACGGCGAGCGTGCCATCTTCTTCGCACGCGGAGTGTTGGAGACGGTGAAGAAACTGCGCTGGGTGCCAGACATCATTCACTGTCAGGGATGGATGAGTGCTGTAGTACCCCTCTATGTCAAGACTGCTTATCACGAAGAGCCATCCTTTGCTAACACAAAAGTGGTGACGTCACTATTTACGCAGAGTTTAGAGAAGGATCTGGGCACCAATTTCAAGAAATGCCTTGAATTCCGCGAGGCTCAAGCCGAACTCTTGCAAAACTATAGTGATAACTTCGATTTCATCGAACTCGGCAAACTGGCAATCGACTACAGTGATGGTATCGTGCAGGCTGATAGTGTCGTGAACGAGACCCTGCTTGACTATGCAAAGACAAAAGATATTCCTTTGTTGGGTTATCAGCAGGATTTCGCAGACGCATATGAAACATTTTATGAGCAGCTCTTCCCTGAAGAAGCTGAATAATTAGAATAATATCAAACACATGAAATTCAGATTGTTTACAGCGATTGCAATAACCGCAATGGCAATAGTTTCCTGCAGTGAAGAGACAGCAGGAATCGGCAAATCGCTGACAGATGAGGATGACAAGCTCCAGGTTTCCACGGGTATCTTTGAAGCCCATAGCAAATCCTTGGTAATCGATTCTATCTATGCACAGAACTTCGATTGTTTCTTCGGGCAGATCAAAGACCCAGAGACGGGAACTTATGTAAAGACAGAATTCATGACTCAATTCAACCTTTTGGAAGGCGTTAAGTTCCCTTCAAAAGAACTGATGGTTGTTGAAGATGGTCAGGTGATTGCCGACTCATGCGAGATATGGCTCTTTTTCAACAAGGAAAGATGCTATGGTGACTCGCTTGTGCCATTAAAGATGCGTCTTCAGGAACTGATAGAGCCAATGGACGATAACCTAGTCTATTACAGTGATTACGACCCAGAGGAAGCTGGCTATATCAGAGAAGGTGGCATCGATAAGAAACAGATGTTCTCTATCGTCAACCACACCTATTCTGACGAAGCCAGATCATCAACAGGCTATGGCGACATTATCCGTATTACACTTAATGATCCTTATATAGCACCTGATGGCCAGTCCTATAATAACTACGGATCATATCTGCTCCAGACCTATTATGACCATCCAGAGTATTACAAGAATTCCTATACTTTTGTTCATAAAGTCTGTCCTGGTTTCAATTTCAAAATTGAAGACGGTCTTGGCGTGATGGCAAACATCAATGATATTAGTTTGAGACTCTATTATCACTATAAGAAGAGTAATGATGCGTTTACTAATACGATGATGGCATTTGCTGCAACTCCTGAGATTCTTCAGACCTGTCATGTCACTAATGACAAAGAAGGCTTGAAAGAATTGGCAGCAGACAACTCCTGCACTTACCTCAAGACGCCATCTGGCATATTCACCGAAGTAGAACTCCCTGTCGTGAAGATTATGGAGGGACACCATAACGACTCACTACTGAGTGTCAATATGACCTTCCAACGAATGAATTCCGAACTCTTTGAAAACGAATATCTCCTGAAAGCGCCGTCGATGGTTCTGATGATTCAGAAGGACAGTCTCTTCTCTTTCTTTGAGAAGGAAAAGACATACGACTACAGAAGTTCTTTTGTATCGTCACTAAACAAGAATACGTATAGTTTCACCAATATGGGTAACATTGTAACGCTCATGTTTAGGGATATGTTCGTTGGTAGTCTGCTGGATCCAGATTGGGAAAAGAAACATCCAGATTGGAATAAGGTCGTATTGGTGCCTGTCACCACCATTCTATCTGCAGCCCAAAAGACAAACACTGCGGGAGCAGCAACTGCTACCGTTAATGGTATTTGTAACAATCTTGCATTAACGAGTACCAAGCTTGTAGGCGGTAATACACCTATCAAGGTGAACGTGATCTACGCGAAGTTTAATGATAAGAAATAGCAATAGCAGATATGGCAGACGGATTTCTTGAGAAGCACCACGAAGAGTATGAAGCTCGCAAAGAGGCTTGGCTTAGAAAAAAGAAGCATCTGCCTAAGACTGTGAAAAAGATAGAGCGCCCAGAAGATGTTTGACCTTCTACGTTAAACAAGGAGGCTGCATAAGCAGAGGTGATTAATCATAAAGAAAGAGGAGTTTTTTACTCCTCTTTTCTATTGGATGATCTTGAACTTGGCGAACTTCAGCAACAATTGTTTCGTACCTGTATTCTTAAATTCAACAGTGGCCTTGGTGTTCTCACCTGTACCTTCAATTTTGATGACAGTTCCGATACCAAAGCGCTGATGTTCGATACGTGTTCCCTCATGGAGATCGCCAGGGGCAGCGTCTGAAGCCATTGGACGTGGTGGGATAGCACGATTAACAGATTTGAAGTTACCACTAGGTATTGTTGGTTTCGAGGTACTACTAAGTGGTTTGCCTGTCTGCTGCTGATACAGTCGTTTGAATCCTTCGCCAAAGGGATCCATAGGTTTCTCTTCCTGCCTTGGGGCCACCAGACGAGGTTTCGGATCTGCCTTGAACTGCGTAGCCACGGGGTGTGGGTTCTGCATCCACTCAGGTCCTTCACTCTCGTATCGACGATGACCACCATACGTATTTCCTGTACCGTATGCCCCACTCGTCTCACTCTGCACATCCAGCAATTCCGGGTCAATATCACGGATAAATCGCGAGGGCGTATCATATTCCATCCGTCCATAGCGCCAACGATTCTGGGCACAAGTCAAGATGCAATGTTTCTCAGCACGTGTGATGGCTACGTAAAGCAGACGACGTTCCTCCTCCAGCTCGCGCATAGAGTTAGTACACATAGGACTGGGGAAGATATTCTCCTCAAGGCCCACAACGAATACGGTCGGAAACTCCAGACCTTTAGCAGAATGGATAGTCATCAGCGTCACCTTATCGTTCTCGTCGCCATTATCACTATCAAGATCGGTAAGCAATGCCACTTCCTGAAGGAAATCGGGCAGATAAACTTGGTCGCCCATATCCTCTTCACGTCGTGACTCCACAAAATCTTGCATGCCACTCAGGAACTCCTCAAGGTTCTCTTGTCGGGAGATGTCTTCAGGATTGCGGCCTGAGTAGATGTCCTTGCTGATGCCGGAATTCATGATGATGTCGTGCCCCAGCGTATAGGCATCCTCTGTATTCAGACGGCCTATCCACCCCTCTATCAGCATCCTAAAATTCTGCAATTTCGTCATCGTACCCTTGCTCACATCCATGGGGAAGAGACCTGGTTCCTTGATGACCTGCCAAAGGCTAACGCCATAGGACTGTGCAGTCTGAATAACCTTACCAACCGTCGTGTCGCCAATACCTCGGGCTGGATAGTTGACGATACGCTTGAAGGCCTCCTCGTCGTCAGGGTTCGCAATCAGACGGAAATAGGCTATCACATCCTTGATTTCCTTTCGCTGATAGAACGAAAGACCGCCATAGATACGGTACGGAATATTGTCTTTCCGCATCTGTTCCTCAAAAGAACGGCTCTGGGAGTTAGTGCGATAGAGAATGGCAAAGTCACTCCAGTTGCAGTGATCCTGCCTTCGGAGTCGCTTGATATCCTGCGTTACGATCATTGCCTCTTCCTTATCCGAGTAGGCAGGCTTTAGTTGTAGTCGCTCTCCATGTTCATTCTTCGAGAATACATTCTTCGGTATCTGGCGCTCATTCCGTCTGATAAGCGAATTCGCAGCCTGGACTATTAGCTGTGTAGAACGATAGTTCTGTTCCAATTTAAAGAGTTTGGCATCCTTGTATTGTGTCTGAAAATTAAGGATGTTGTCGATATTGGCCCCACGGAAGGAATAGATACTTTGCGCATCATCACCCACAACGCACACACGCTGTCGCTCTTTTGTCAACTGATAGACGATAGCCTGTTGGGCAAGGTTCGTATCTTGATACTCATCAACAAGTACGAACTGAAACTTCTCAACATATTTCTGTCGAATGTCCTCATGTTTTCCAAATAGCGTCCACGTCTGAACCAGCAAGTCGTCGAAGTCCATCGCATTTGCCTGGCGGCAACGCTCTACGTACCTTATATATATATTGCATAGCTGAGGACGCTTCTGTTGGGCATCATCCTTCGCCCAGTTACTCTGAGCATACTGTTGTGGCAAGATGAGATGGTTTTTTGCCATCGAGATACGGTCTGCGACAGAAGAGGGTTTATAGACCTTGTCGTCAAGCTGCATCTCCTTGATGATTGTCTTCACCAACGAGCGGGCATCTGTCTGATCGTAGATGGTAAAATTGGAGTTAAATCCGATTCGCTCTGCCTCAGCTCTCAAGATGCGGGCAAAAACACTATGGAAAGTCCCCATTTGAAGATATCGCGCCTGTTCATTACCAACCAGTCGGCCTATACGCTCCTTCATCTCGCGAGCGGCCTTGTTGGTAAATGTCAGTGCCAATATCTGCCAGGGGGCCATCCCCTGCTGCAGCAGCCAAGCTATCTTGTAGGTCAGGACTCGGGTCTTACCTGAGCCTGCACCAGCAATCACCAACGATGCACCGTCGCAGTAGAGCACCGCATCACGCTGACTTTCATTGAGTTGTTGGAGTATCTCGTTATTCATTGTCATATATATGCAGGAAATATTTGCAAAGGTACAAAATTTATAAGAATTAAACAAATGTGTTTTGGAGTTTTCATAGTTTTTTCGTACCTTTGCAGGCAAAAAATTGCGGAAATTCCAAAAACAACCCATAAAATTATGAAGAAAGAACTGAAGAAGGTGCTGGTACTCGGATCGGGTGCCTTGAAGATCGGACAAGCAGGAGAATTTGACTACTCAGGCTCTCAGGCGCTTAAAGCCCTGCGCGAGGAAGGCATCAAAAGCGTACTCGTCAACCCTAACATCGCAACCATCCAGACATCGGAAGGTATTGCAGACAAAGTCTATTTCCAGCCTGTAAATACGTATTTTGTAACCGAAATCATCAAGAAAGAGCGCCCAGACGGTATTCTGTTGGCATTCGGTGGCCAGACTGCACTGAACTGCGGTACAGAACTCTATCTGAACGGAACATTGAAAGAGTATGGTGTAGAAGTATTAGGTACGAGTGTTGAGGCCATCATGAATACAGAGGACCGCGACCTCTTCGTGAAGAAGCTTGGTGAGGTAAACCTGAAAGTGCCCGTATCGCATGCTGTCGAGTCAATGGAAGATGCTCTTAAAGCTGCCCACGAAATAGGTTTCCCGATAATGATTCGTTCTGCCTATGCCCTTGGTGGACTTGGTTCTGGTATCTGTCCCGACGAGAAGACCTTTAAGGAACTTGCGGAATCAGCATTTACCTTTGCCCCTCAGATTCTTGTCGAGGAGTCATTGAAAGGTTGGAAGGAGATAGAGTTCGAATGTATCCGCGATGCTAATGATCGCTGCTTTACTGTAGCATCGATGGAGAACTTCGATCCCCTGGGTATTCACACAGGTGAGTCTATCGTGGTAGCACCAACCTGTTCGCTGAAAGAGGAGCAAGTGAAGATGCTGCAGGAGATCACCATCAAGTGCGTGAAACACCTCGGCATCGTCGGTGAATGCAATATTCAGTTTGCCTTCAATGCCGTAACCAACGACTACCGCATCATCGAAATCAATGCCCGCCTTTCCAGAAGTTCTGCTCTTGCTTCGAAGGCTACAGGTTATCCCCTTGCCTTTGTTGCCGCCAAGATTGCGCTCGGCTACACGCTCGACCAGATCGGTGAGATGGGAACGACCTCAAGTGCCTACGTTGCACCACAGCTCGACTATATGATCTGTAAGATTCCTCGTTGGGACCTCACCAAATTCGCTGGTGTCAGCCGTCTGATTGGTTCTTCGATGAAGTCTGTGGGCGAGATTATGTCCATTGGCCGTTCTTTCGAAGAAATGATCCAGAAAGGTCTCCGTATGATCGGACAAGGCATGCATGGATTCGTAGGCAATGACCATACGAAGTTCGACAACCTTGACTATGAGTTGGCAAATCCTACCGACCTGCGTATCTTCGCTATTGCTCAGGCTCTTGAAGAAGGTTATACTATAGAACGTATTGAGGAACTGACCAAGATTGACGTCTGGTTCCTGGAGCGTCTGAAGCATATCGTCGATCTGAAACACGAGTTGCAGAAATACAACCAGCTTGAGGAACTCCCCGACGAGTTGCTGCTGGAGGTGAAACGCTGCGGTTTCAGCGACTTCCAGATTGCACGTTTCGTGTTGAAGTCGAAATCAACTAATATGGAGAAGGAGAATCTGGCCGTACGCAAGTACCGCCAGCAGAAAGGTATTGTGCCGAGCGTGAAGCGCATACCCACCGTTGCCTCAGAGCATCCAGAACTGACCAACTACCTCTACTTCACTTATACCCACGTACCAGCCTTCGGCGATCCTAAAGATGAGAAATATACTGCAGCTCACGACATCAACTATTATAATAATGAGAAGTCTGTTGTCGTCTTAGGTTCTGGTGCCTATCGTATTGGTTCTTCCGTAGAGTTCGACTGGTGTTCTGTGAACGCTATCAACACAGCCCGCAAGTTAGGCTACAAATCCATCATGATCAACTACAACCCAGAGACAGTCTCTACCGACTATGATATGTGCGACCGTCTCTATTTCGATGAGCTCTCCTTGGAGCGTGTACTCGATGTGATTGATCTTGAGCAGCCACGTGGTGTGATTGTTAGCGTAGGCGGACAGATTCCAAACAACCTCGCCATGAAGCTCCACCGTCAGGGTGTTCCTGTTCTTGGAACAAGTCCAGTGGATATCGACCGTGCAGAAAATCGTGATAAGTTCTCTGCTATGCTTGACAAGCTTGGCATTGATCAGCCCGCATGGCGTGCACTCACCAGCTTCGATGATGTCAAGGAGTTTGTCGATAAGGTGGGCTATCCCGTCCTTGTCCGTCCGTCGTATGTGCTCTCTGGCGCAGCGATGAATGTCTGTTATGACGATGAGGAATTGCATCGTTTCCTCAGCATGGCAACAGAAGTGTCAAAGGAGTTCCCTGTAGTGGTTTCAAAGTTCATGACAGAGACGAAGGAGATAGAGTTCGATGCTGTTGCCGACAAGGGCGAAGTCATCGAGTATGCCATCTCCGAGCACGTTGAGTATGCTGGTGTGCACTCAGGTGATGCCACGATGGTGTTCCCTGCACAGCATATCTATTTCTCTACCATCCGTCAGATTAAGAAGATTGCCCATAAGATTGCTGCAGAGCTGAATATCAGTGGACCTTTCAATATCCAGTTCCTTGCCAAGAACCGTGAAGTGAAGGTTATCGAGTGCAACCTCCGCGCCTCTCGTTCATTCCCCTTCGTATCGAAGATCCTAAAGCGCAACTTCATTGAGACCGCCACGAAGATCATGCTCGATGCTCCTTATCAGAAGCCTGAGAAGAGTGAGTTCGATATTGACCGCATCGGTGTGAAAGCATCTCAGTTCTCATTTGCAAGATTGCAGAATGCAGACCCGGTTTTGGGTGTTGATATGAGTTCTACAGGTGAGGTCGGATGCTTGGGCGATGACTTGAACGAAGCATTGTTAAACAGCTTGATAGCAACAGGTTACTCCATACCGAAAGATGCCGTCCTGATTTCTTCTGGTGGTGCTAAGGGTAAGGTCAGCCTGCTTGAGCCTGCGCAACAACTTGCTAAGAAGGGATACACCATCTATGCTACCGCAGGAACCGCCAAGTTCTTCAATGATAACGGTGTGAAGGCTATTACTGTAGCTTGGCCTGATGAGGCTGGGGATAACAATGTGATGGACCTCATCAGCCAGCACAAGGTTGGTCTGGTTATCAATGTGCCAAAGAACCACACCTCTCGCGAGCTGACTAATGGCTATAAGATTCGGCGTGGTGCCATCGACCACAATATCCCTCTGATGACGAATGTGCGTCTGGCAAAGGCATTCATCGAGGCCTTTACTGCCATGAAGTTGGAAGATATAAAGATCAAGAGCTGGCAGGAGTACAACAACTAATAGCTCGACGAGAGACATCAATGAATAGTGATGAATATCGCACGATAAAGAGCGAAGGCGAGGGCTACTACACCGAGAAGCGTAGCAAGTTCCTTGCCTTCGCTCATCATGTGGAGACGGTTGAGCAAATCAAGGATCTTCTTGCCATCTACCGCAAGAAATACTATGATGCCCGCCACGTATGCTATGCCTATATGTTAGGCCCAGAACGTACGGAATTCAGGGCTAACGACGACGGAGAGCCCTCCTCGACAGCTGGCAAGCCGATCTTAGGACAGATCAATTCCAACGAACTCACTGATATCTTGATTGTCGTCGTCCGTTATTATGGTGGTGTGAATCTTGGCACCAGCGGCCTTATTATCGCTTATCGCGAGGCAGCTTCCGATGCCATCGCCCACGCAGAGGTGGAAACTCGTCAGGTAGAGGAAGTCATTACCTACTCTTTTGCCTACCCGCTGATGAATGAGGTGATGCGCATTGTCAAAGAGATGCAGCCACGTATTATCTCACAGACCTATGATAATACATGTGAGATTTGTCTCAGTATCCGCAAGAGTGAAGCAGAGCAACTAAAATCGCGCCTTAACAAACTGTCTTTCGAATAAAAAACCGCAGTTCGACAACTTTTACTCATTTTAATTTGGTAGATTCAATAATTTGCACTACCTTTGCATCCGCTTAGTCCAGATGAGGACTATGATATATTTGACAGATTGGAAGGTTGGCAGAGTGAACGATCGCGCTGGACTCGAAATCCGGTATACCCCTTTCGGGTATCGGGGGTTTGAATCCCTCACCTTCCGCAAATACCTTGGGAAACCTGCTGATTTCAGTGGGTTTCTTTTTTTACCAATAATAAGATAATGAAATGAAGGAAATATTACGAAGATTCAGAAGACCGATCTCGCTCTTTATGTTTTCATCGATTGTCAGCATTGGTACATTGTTGTTGTACAATATACCTTTCTTCAATTATGTCGCTGCCAATAGCAATGAAAATATGGGTGGCAGAATCTTTCTTTTAGCGTCTTTGGTAGTCCTCATGCTGGTGCTCAACTTCATGATGACCTATCTCGTCATGTTCCTCATGCGTATCGTTGGCCGTATTCTGCTTGCGATTCTTTCACTTATCAATGCAACGGCAGTCTATTTCATCGTTACCTATAGCGTGATGATTGATGCCACAACCATCGAGAACGTCTTCAATACCCGATACTCTGAGGCTTCAGGATTTTTCAGTTGGCCGTTGTGGTGCTCTATCTTTGCCTTTGGTGCGCTACCAGCCCTCTATTGTCTGCTGCAGCCTGTAGTCTTTGGCAAAGCCCGAAAGTTGTTGATTTGTTGCGGCACATCGTTGGTTGTCGTTCTTGTCATTGGACTGATGAATATCAGCCAGACATTATGGATTAGTCAACACGATACTGAATTGGGGGGATTGCTGCAGCCTTGGTCCTATCTGGTGAACACGGGTCGCGTGATAAGTTTCAGTCACGACGAACAGGCTGAGGAAATCAAACTGCCTGATGCCAGTATTGCTGACGATGAGAAAACTGTCGTGGTGCTTGTCATTGGCGAGTCGGCACGTAAGGCGAACTTCCAGTTCTATGGCTACAAACGCAATACCAATCCGCTTCTGGCTAAACAAGAGGGCCTGAAGGTGTATGAGGCGAATGCCTGTGCGACCTACACCACCGCTGGAACTAAAGCTATCCTTGAACCTCAGAATAGCGACGACCTCTATGAGATGCTGCCTAACTATGCTTTCAGGACTGGCGTAGATGTATCGTGGCGTACCTCTAACTGGGGTGAACCTCCCATCCATATCGACGAATATCTCACCAACGAGCAACTTGGTACTTTGTATCCTGGGGAGAACATCTACCATGATGCGATTCTCCTGAAGGGATTACGTGAAAGGATAGAGTCAAGTAAGAAAAACAAAGTGCTGATCGTATTGCATACCAGCACGAGTCACGGTCCTAACTATGCCGACAAATATCCCAAGGCTTTTGAGGTGTATAAGCCTGTGGCTAAGAATGTTGAAGAAGGTGAGAAGAATGTCGGTATGCTGGTGAATGCATACGACAACACCATACGCTATACCGACTTCCTGCTGGACAGCCTGATCAATACGTTGCGCTCCATGAAAGACTGGCATAGTGCGATGATCTTCATCTCCGATCATGGTGAATCGCTTGGTGAGAACAAGATGTTCATGCATGGTCTCCCTATGAAACTAGCGCCGAAAGTGCAGTATGAGATACCATTCTTTGTTTGGACTTCACCCCAATTCAGGGACTACAAACCGATATCCAGTGGAAAGGATCCTTCTGATGACGAATTACCAGCAGTCCTCGAGCAGCATTACATCTTCCATTCCGTACTCAATCTGTTGTCCATCCAGTCACCCGCTTACAATAAAGCCTATGATATCTTTAAATTGAAAGATGATTCCAATCAATAAACAAGTAGGCCCGTCATCATGACGAGCCTACATGGTTGTTATATCTTTCTCTCAGATTAACTGAGTTTATGGATTACCAGTCCTGAACGTAACTTGGGTTCAAACCAGGTGGCCTTTGGCGGCATGATCTTACCACTATCGGCAATATCCATGATCTGCTGCATCGAAACAGGATAGAGTGCGAGCGCAGCACGCATCTCACCAGAATCCACACGACGTTTCAATTCGCCAAGACCACGCAGTCCACCAACGAAGTCAATACGTTGTGAAGAACGCAGGTCTCCGATATTCAGGATTTCATCGAGAATCAGACGGCTGGAGATATCCACGTCGAGCACGCCGATAGGATCGTTGTTGTCATAGGTACCCTCTTTTGCCTTCAGACTATACCAATGCTGATCCAAATAGAGTGAGAACTCATGCAGCTGCTGGGGCTTGTAAATCTCCGTTCCCTTATCCTCCACCTCGAAGTTCACCTGCAGAGCAGCCAGGAACTCTTCGGATGACATACCGTTAAGGTCTTTTACCACGCGGTTGTAGTCGAGAATCGTCAACTGACTGGCCTGGAAGCAGACAGCCATGAAGTAGTTGTACTCCTCGTCACCCTTATGATTGGGGTTCTGCTTTTGCTTCTCTGCACCTACCAGTGCAGCAGCAGCCGAACGATGATGTCCGTCTGCGATATACAACGATGGCATCTTGGCAAACTCCTCCGTAATGGTCTGCATGTCCTTATCATCAGAGATGACCCAGAACTGATGGCGGAAACCGTCGATAGGGGCAATGAAGTCATACTCAGGCTTGGTAGCGGCATAGCGCATGATCAGTGCGTTGAGCACCTCGTTGTCTGGATAAGCAAAGAAGACAGGCTCGATGTTGGCATTGTTCACACGCACATGCTTCATACGGTCTTCCTCTTTATCACGACGCGTCAGCTCGTGCTTCTTGATGCGGCCTGCCATATAGTCGTCGGTATGGGCGCATACCACCAGTCCGTACTGCGTCTTTCCGTTCATTGTCTGCGCATAGATATAATAATGTTCGCGTTCATCCTGAACGAGCCAACCTTTATCCTGGAACTTCTGGAAATTCTCAGCAGCCTTCTCATACACCCGCGGATCATACTCCGACGTACCTACTGGGAAATCAATCTCAGGCTTGATGATATGATACAGACTCTTCTCATTGTCGCCAGCCTCTGCCCTCGCCTCCTCAGAGTCAAGCACATCATAAGGGCGGCTTTCTACTTGTTCCACCAACTCCTTCGGCGGGCGGATTCCCTTGAATGGTTTTACAATTGCCATAAAAGCTTGTTCTTTAACTTTTTTTCTTTTTTACCTTTTTACCTTCTCAAAGATTGGCCTTGATTTTCTCGATCATCTCAGCGTATTCAGCATCCGAGAGATACACCTTGCCAGGATTCATCTGGAACGTGCCGCCATAGTCTGGACCATCCACATACTTCGGAGCCAGATGGAAATGCAGGTGCGACAACTTGTCACTATAGGCACCATAGTTGATCTTCTCTGGATTGAAGGCCTTCTGCATGGCACGTGTCACACGCGTCACATCAGCCATGAAGGCATTACGGTCTTCATCCGATAGTTCGTTGAGGTCGTTCACATGGTCCTTGTAGGCCACGAGGCAACGGCCACGATAAGTCTGCTCCTTAAACAGGAAGGCACGCGACACTGACAACTCACAGATCTCAATCATCAAGTCGTGTAGTGTCTGATTATTAGTGCAGTATAGGCACTGCTTGGGATCACTTTGCATAATTCGTTATGTTTTAAGTTATGATTTTAGGTGCAAAAATACACAAATTCTTCCGATTCTCAAAATCTTTGCAGGGATTATTTGCACACGTCGCAAATAAATCGTATTTTTGCACCACGAAACCAATAACCAATTAAACTATAAGCGTATGAAGAAAATTTTACTTTTTGTATGTAGTCTGCTCATCAGCATGAGCGCAAATGCCGCAGATTTCGAATCTGCAAAGGATGCCGTCAAGAACATGGGCCTTGGATGGAATTTGGGTAACACCCTCGATGCCAATGATGCCACCAAGACCTGGAAAACAACAGAAGAGCATGAGACATGCTGGGGACAGCCCGTCACTACACCCGAGTTACTCAAGATGATGAAAGAGGCTGGCTTTGGCGCCATCCGTGTTCCCGTCACTTGGTATCAGGAGATGGATGCCAACGGAAAGGTAAACGATGCTTGGATGAAGCGCGTCAAGGAGGTCGTCGATTATGTGATCGACAACGGTATGTATTGCCTCCTCAACGTTCATCATGACACAGGAGCCGATGGTGGAACGTTCAAGTCTTGGATCAAGGCATCAGGCGCTAACTACACAGCCAACAAGGACAAATATGAAGGGCTGTGGAAGCAGATAGCTGAGACCTTCAAGGACTATGATCAGCATCTGCTCTTCGAAGCCTATAACGAGATGCTGGATGAGAAAAACACCTGGAACGAGCCTGTCGATAAGACCGATGGCTATAAGGCCATCAACGACTATGCCAAGAGCTTTGTAACCGTCGTAAGAGCTACGGGTGGCAACAATGCTCAGCGCAACCTCGTCGTGAATACTTATTCAGCCAGCAACTCTTCGGCAGCGATGAAGGCTTTGGAGTTGCCTGAGGAGACTGGACATATCGTCTTCCAGATACACAACTACCCCAACTGGAAGGACGAAAGTACCACACGACAGTTGATTGACAATCTCATCAGCGATATCAAGACAAATCTCATCAGCAAGGGTGCTCCTGTCATCATCGGCGAATACGCCACATTCACCACATGGCCCGCAGATCTCGACTATTATGAAAAAGACCGTAAGTTAGCTCTCTATGCAATGGATTATTTCATCACTAAGACCAAGGAGGCTGGCATCGGCACCTTTTACTGGATGGGACTCTCTGACGGTGCCAACCGCACATTGCCGGCTTTCAATCAGCCAGACCTTGCAGAGTGCCTGGCAAAAGCCTATCACGGCAGCGACTTCAAGGGCATCTATCCTACTGTAGATGACTTTCAGATCGTGTATGTCGTCAAATGGGAGAAAGAATGGTCAGAGTTGTTCCTCTATGGTAACTGGAACACTGTCACCCCGCTTAAACTAGAAGATTATAAGGCTGTGCGTGTCGAAGTAGACGAAGTGCCAGCAGCTGGTAGTCTGCAGGTAAAGGTCTATGGCGATTCTGATGGCAAGAATGCAGATGGTTCTCCCAAGTTCAAGGAGGGGTATTATGAATTGTCATCAGACTCAAAGACGACCACCGTTACTTTCGATCAATCCAAGACAGGCTCTGTAGTCTCGCGCCTTACCCTGCAGACCAATATTGGTGCCACACAGGCAAAAATCACCAAGGCGGTACTCATCAAGAGCGACGACACTGAGGTGGAACTGGCACCCACCGTTGCCTGGGGATGTGCGATGACTACTGAGTCAACTCCGAAACCCACAGCCGTCCAGTCTGTTAAGGCCATAGCATCTGAGACTGATGGCGCTATCTACAACCTCAGCGGTCAACGCGTATCCTCGCCAAGTAAGGGTATCTATATCCAGAATGGTAAGAAGATTATCATAAAATAAAAGCATGAACATCAAGAGATTACTGAGTGTCAGCATACTTCTGGCAGTTAACTCAACGCTATACGCACAAACAGGCTTGGACAAGACGGCCCAGCAGATAGCTGCGGAGATGATACCAGGATGGAACCTGGGCAACACGTTGGAGGCTAATCGCGACTTTGCCATCACGGAAGGAGCGACTTATAAGCCTGCTGTCACGATCTTCTCCAACTACGGCGGACTGGAATCTGAGACTGCCTGGCAAAAGACGAGAACCACTCAAGAGGTGATCGACTATGTCAAGTCACTTGGTTTCCGCTCCGTGCGCATCCCCTGCTCATGGGTATGGGGACATCTCAGTAATCCCAACGACTATACCATCGATGCGACTTGGATGCAACGCGTACGTGAGGTTGTCGACTATTGCATCCACGACAGCCTGTATGTCATCCTCAACGATCATTACGATGGTGGCTGGCTCGAACAGAATATCCATGTGACAGGAGAAGCCAAGACCCAAAACGAGGAAGTACTCCGTGCCATATGGACTCAAATCGCCAACACATTCAAGGACTATGACGAACACCTCATCTTTGCAGGCCTGAATGAGCCCAGTGTCGAAGACGAGGCTACCCTCGCCCACCTGGTTTCCTACGAGCAGATCTTCATCGATGCCGTACGTGCTACAGGCGGTAATAATGCCAAGCGACTACTCGTCGTACAAGGTCCCTCGACGGAGGCTGAGAAGACCTGTAACTGGATGACGGATAAGTTGCCGAAGGACCCCATAGGCCAAAAACTCGCCATTGAGGTTCACCTTTATTATCCCTGGAACTTCTGGGGCATGACAGAGGATGCTGGTTGGGGCCATGTCTTCTTCTATTGGGGAAAAGAGAACCACGTCAGCAGTTCCAGCCACAATGCCACCTATGGCGAGGAGAGCGACGTCATCCGCATTGCCGACCGTCTGAAGACCTGTTTTGTTGATAAGGGCATTCCCGTCATCAATGGTGAATATGGCATTATATGGCGCACGATCACGGGCGAAGGCGAGAGCCAAGAAAAACACAATGCCTCCATCAAGACATACTACAAAACAATGAATCGAGTATGCATGGAAAGAGGCATTGTGCCAATTGTGTGGGATACGAACAGCTCTGGTATTAATCAGATGACTGTTCTTGATCGTTCCACCCGAACCATCTTCAATCCTTATATAATGGAAGGAATCAGGGAGGGTATCGGAATACGACCGTAAAATCTATTACTTGTTCACCTGGAACTTCGTGTCACCGTCCTTGAAGAAGGCGTTGATCTGCTTGGCAGCAGCGATACCAGCGTTGATGTTGGCCTCTGCAGTCTGTGCACCCATCTTCTTCGGCGTTGAGAAGTAACGGCCTTCAAACTTCTGGAAGTCCTCGTTGGCATCAGGCATGATGTCGGTGACATACTTCAGGTCCTCACGCTCAGCCATCAGCTTCAGCAGCTCAGGCTCGTTGATCACTTCCTTACGGGCTGTGTTCACGAGCACGCCACCCTTCTTCATCTTGCCCACCAGTGCATAGTTGATACTCTGCTTGGTCTCAGGTGTAGCGGGGATATGCAGTGAAACGACGTCGCACTGCTCGAAGAGAGCATCCTGATTGGCAACAGCGTGCACACCAGCCTTCTCGATGACCTCTGCTGGGCAGAAGGCGTCGTAGGCATAGACATCCATACCGAAGCCTTTGGCGATACGAGCCACGTTGCGGCCTACATTACCGAAAGCTAGGATACCGAGTTTCTTACCGAGCAACTCAGAACCGCTCTTACCATTATAGAAACCACGCACAGCCATCACAAGCAGACCGAACACGAGCTCAGCCACTGCATTGGCGTTCTGACCTGGGGTGTTCTCTGCTACTACGTTGTGAGCCGTAGCGGCAGCGAGGTCGATATTATCGTAACCTGCACCAGCGCGCACCACGATCTTCAGCTGCTTGGCAGCGTCGAGCACCTCTGCATCGACCTTGTCAGAGCGGATAATCATAGCGTCGGCATCCTTCACTGCGTCGAGCAGCTGTGCCTTCTCAGTATATTTCTCCAGCAGCACCAGCTCGTTGCCGGCTGCCTCTATTTCCTTGCGAATGCCCTCTACAGCAGCTGCTGCAAACGGCTTCTCTGTTGCTACTAATACTTTCATATTATAAAGAACTATGAACCAAATTAATGATTAGCTTCGAATTCCTTCATGCAGGCGACGAGTGCGTTGCAGCCCTCGATGGTCTGTGCGTTGTAGCAGCTGGCGCGGAAACCACCTACCGAACGGTGACCCTTCACACCTACCATACCCTTAGAGGTGGCGAAGTCGAGGAAGTCCTTCTCCAGCTCCTTGTACTCAGGAGCCATCACGAAGCAGAGGTTCATCAGCGAACGATCTTCCTCCTTGGCAGTACCTACGAACATCTTGTTGCGGTCGATCTCGCCATAGACGATCTCTGCACGCTGGTGAGCCAGCTTGTCCATAGCCTCTACACCGCCCTGCTTCTTCAGCCAGCGCAGGTTCTCGAGGGCACAGTAGATGGGCACCACAGGAGGCGTATTGAACATAGAACCCTTGTCAACGTGTGTGCGATAGTCGAGCATCGTTGGGATTTCACGAGGAGCCTTACCCAGAGCGTCGTCCTTCACAATCACGATGGTCACACCGGCCATAGCCATGTTCTTCTGAGCACCAGCGTAGATGGCATCATACTTAGCCACGTCGATAGGACGGCTGAAGATATCTGATGACATATCGGCAATCAGACGAACGGGCACGTCGAGGTCCTTGCGGATCTCCGTACCATAGATGGTGTTATTGGTAGTGATGTGCAGATAGTCTGCGTCAGCGGGAACGCTCCAGTCCTTGGGTATGAAGGTATAGTTGGCATCAGCCGAAGAAGCGACCTCAACGACCTCACCGAAAAGCTTAGCTTCCTTCATGGCCTTCTTTGCCCAGACACCTGTGTTCAGGTAGGCAGCCTTCTTAATCAGGAAGTTGTAAGGGATCATGCAGAACTCCAGAGAGGCACCACCACCCAGGAAGATCACTGAGTAACCCTCAGGAATCTGCAGCAGCTCCTTAACCAGAGCCACAGCCTCGTCGACAACGGGCTGGAAATCCTTTGCACGGTGGCTGATCTCCATCAGAGAAAGACCAGAACCATTGAAATCAAGACACTGTTTTGCGGTATTCTCAATCACTTCGCGAGGAAGGATAGAAGGACCGGCATTAAAGTTGTACTTCTTCATTTTGATTGTTATTTTAAAGTTTAAAATTTCTTCTGTTTCCGAAAAACGCTGCGAAATTACACTTTTTATTTCATTCCACCAAATATTTGAGCAGAAATTCACGAAAATACTCGCTTTTCTTTCATTTTGTCAACTCCGCATAGCATCCGAATCATCATTTGCCTACAAAGTTACAAAGAAAACTTCATATTTTCCGATTTTTCTTTTTGGCTTTTTACTTTTTTCATTATCTTTGCATTCGTTATGAAACAAGAACTGCATCAAGTCATCATCTCTCTGGCTTCAAACGACCAGCAGAAGCAACACCTCGAGGCTGCCCGCCAGCAGCTGACTCTCCTCCTCTCCGACCTGCATTTCACGACGGAGCACTGGACCGACCCTGTTCATAACCTGCATCCTGCGCAATACCTCAACCAACTCTGCGAGGGTACTACGACCTTCAGTGCCAATCTGCTTGAAGAAGTTCTCAAGGAGATTGAGAAGCGCCTTGGGCGTACCAAAAATGAAGACGGCATCGTCGCCATCGACCTTGACTTGATGCTATACGATGACGAGCGCCATCACCTCAGAGACTGGGAAAGGCACTATATCAAAGATTTGCTGGGAGAACTCAGCACCCCTACCGCGTAACAGGATATTCAGTCCCAAGGCTGTCAAAAGGATTGTTAGTAACTTCTTCATTCTCTCATCATTTATTTCAATAATTCTTTCAGTCGCTTGGCATCTTCCTTGCCATTGGCAGCATCCTTTTCGATATCCTTACGGATCGACTTGCCGTCCTTCTCGTTCTTCACGGCTTTCTTCAGCCACGACTTTGCCTTGGCCTCGTCCTTGGCGACGCCCGTTCCTTTCAAGTAGCATTTCGCCAACTGATACTGAGCATCTCCGTTGTCCTGCTCAGCTGCCTGCTTGAATAGTTCTACGGCTTTCTTCTCGTCCTTGGCGATACCCTCGCCGTTCTTATAGCACTTACCCAGCTGATACTGCGCCTTGGCATACCCCTGAGCGGCAGCCTTCTGATACCATGCTACAGCCTTGGCGTCATCTTCCGTCACACCCCTGCCCTTGTCATAGCAGAGGCCCACGCGATACTGAGCCTTCTTGTGGCCTTTGTCTGCGGCAGCCTTCAGCTTCGGGAATGCCTGTTCGTACTTTTCTGCGTCATAGAGTTTCTTACCCGCAGTGTAGAGTTTTTCAGCACTCTGTGCAAAGGCCGATGTACCGATGGCTATAGCCAGTACGGTCAATGTCGTTTTCAGTTTTCTTATCATACCATATTATATTTATTTTATTTCCTCGATAGCGCTATCATGGTGATATCGTCGCTCTGTTCGGTATCGCCGACAAAGCTGTGGACAGACTGCGTCAACTGCTCTATCAATGTCTTGGGAGCATACTGGCCAGCCTGGCAGGCTTGCTCTACCTCTTCGACGATACGCTCCCTGCCATACATCTGATTGTCTGCATACATATTAATTATTGTCACAATTTGCTTGCAAAAATAAGAAAAAAAGCAATATGACCCAAGATTTTTGGCCGCTTTTTTATGACAATGTTGCGACATCTCAAAAATAAGCGACAAATTCCACCTCTTCCCTCTCCTTTCTGTCGTTTTTTCACGCAAACGTTTTCGTTTAATTTAAATATAGGGCTCGCAGGCAATCCCTGCAAGCCCTATTTTCTTTGTCTCCACGTCTCTATTGTCGCAAGAAACTGATTCGTCGGCGATTCTGCTGCGAGGGCGGGCGCACGGCGAAGTGCAGCCAGCAGATGTTCCCATGCTGCTCCAGCAAGAGTTCGTCGAAGTTTTGATCAGTGCCGTCAGCGATGTCCAGCAAGATACTGGCGTAGCGAATCATCTGCTCCTTACCTGAGACACGGATATCCACCGCACACCCCGTCACATGGTTCGAGGTCGCTACCCCACCCGCCAGTTTATTCACCGCAGGCGAGCGATAGCCGGAGTTAATCACAATCCCTTCTACATTTTCCGAGGTGTCGTAATCCTCGCCTGGCTGCAGACAGTAGAGTGTGTTGTAACTATACCGTAGCTCCTCCAGCCACCAGCAAAGCCGCTTCAGGTTCTCAATCACTTCGTGACTGGGGATATTCTTATCCGCCGTCACATGCTTGGTCTTCGTCAACTCCCCGAGCGTCATGTGCTCGGAGAGTTTGGCTTGCTTATTGATTTCTACTTGATTCATCATACATGATTTTTACAAAAATGTTAAGATGTTAAGATGTTAACATCAGATGGCTTTAGCGAGTTTTCTGAACATGCCCCTCTGGAGCTTCTCAACGACATTCGCCCGAACCCACTCATTGGTTTTCCTTGAGGCACTGACATTTTTGGTATACCCACAGATCTTCATCACGTCCTGCGTCGTGAATTCATCCGGCAGCTGGGCATAGAACTTCGCCGTCTTGTCGTACACGCGGCGCAGCTGGGTGTCGCGGGCATCGTTCTCAAACATGTCCTGCAGCAGCTGGCCGAACAGCGCGTCCTCGCATTTGTTGATGATCTCGCACATCAGGTCGGCAAAGTCCAGATGGTGCTGCTCTATCTTCGCCTCACCCGTCTTCACGAACTCATCCCACGAAGGCTGTGTCGAGATGACCTGCGGGATGCACACCGCCATCACCTTGTCCTGCAGACGCTTACGCTCCAGGTTGAGCACCTTGTCCTCGTTGATGCGCGCCTCTTCACCGAGGGCCGCACAGAGGTCGTAAACGTGCTTCACCAGCGGTTCCAAGCCCTTGATCTCACACTTCAGCGCATCAAACCGGGCACCCCACTCCTCCATGTCGCGGGCAGGCGTCTTGTCACGTTTGTTAGGCCTGTACTCATCTGTGTGGAAATCCTCCTCGGGCATCACCCATGCCGTCATGCGGGTTGACATGCCGTCACCGATATTCCGGGCGTTGATGAACTGCTGCAGCGAGGTGCGCGTGCAGGTGAAGACACCCGAGAACATCATGGGCATCGAGTTGTTCACCGAGTCGGAGTTGGCATAGTCCACACCGTTGCGCTCGTTGTGGAAGGCCTGCAGCATGATATCGCGCTTCTCCTGGAAGCCACCCTTGGCGTTCACCAGCGAGAGCAGCTCGGTGGAGAACATATACTGGTGCAGGAACCACGTCTGGCCGTCATAGCCCGTCTCCGTGTTGTTCTCCGCGTGCTTGTAGAAGCGGTTGTTCGACACTTTCACCACGTTGTATCGGATGATGCCTCCGGGCTCGTGCAGGGCCTCGCCCTTCTGTGCCTTGCTCGACGTGCCGCGCTCGTTCTTCTCCTTCTTGTAGGCCTTCTCTGCGTCGCGGGCAGGCTTGTCGCTCTCACGCATCGTCAGCATGATGTGGTCGTCCTGTTCCTTGGCCAGCGACTTGCCCGATGCAGGGTCGCCGCACATCAGCACCAGCGAGTTCAGGCGCTGCATGTCACCCTTCCAGTTCTGGTAGTCGCAGCGCGTCAGCAATACGGAGTACATCCCCGAGGCCGAGATCACCGCACCGGGCTTCACGCGAACATTGTCCACATGTGCCAGTGCCGGTTCGTAGCAGCCCAGCGGCAGCTGCATCAGCCGGTCGGCCCAGTCGTCGTAAGGCAGGTTGTTCTGCACCGTGTCCTTCTTCGTGATCTTCAGTCCGAAGGCGGCGAGAGCCTGCTGGAGCTCGTCAGAGGCAGCCCCGCGCGGACGGTACCTGCAGACGTCCTCGGCCATGTTCTCCAGCTCCTGTGTGCGACCTTCCTTGACGAAGTCCTCGTAGAAGTCGGCCTGCTGCATCAGCCACAGCACGTTGGCAGGCTTGTTGTCGGCAATGCGGCGCAGCTCGCCCGAGAGTTCCAGCATCCGCTGGTGGCGGTCTCCATGGGCAGGGCGTCCGCCCTTCATTTCGTTCCACTTCGCCACGATGTCCTTGTAGGGCACGCCGTGGTAGCAATAGACGCCGTTCTCATCCCGGTCGAGCGTCACCTCCGCCGGCTCCTGGCTCACTCCAGTGCCCTGATCGCTCTTTCCAGCACCATCTTCAGTGAAATCAATCGTGCTCTGAGAATTCCCCTCACGGTAGCGCTGGCCGAATTTCTTGTCGTATAAAGGATTATCATAATTGAAGAGTTCCTGTTCGTTCATAAATAGGATATCGTCCCACTTCGGGATAAACGAGAGTCGCGAGCTGTCCTTGCAGCCCTTGTCGATCTTCAGGTCCAGCCCCAGGCGCTTGCCCATCTGCAGCTGGTTGTCCACGAGGTTGAGCTCCGGATCGGCCTTGAACACCACCTTCAGCCCCTCACCGCTCGGCGTGATAAACACCAATACGATGCCCAGCTGCTGTGCCTTCTGCGAAAAGTCGGCGGCAGCAAATTCTTCACTATTCACTTTTAACTCTTCACTTCCTAAGTGGTCGAAGTCGCACATCACCAGGCCGTTCAGCACGCACTGCGCCTGCAGGCGCCAGCGGCCTTTCATGCCCTTGTTGTACTTCGCCTTGCCCTCCGACACCAGCACCTCCCTGGTCTGGAAGAGCAGTCCCGGCAACGTACCCTTCAGCGCCTTCGCCTCGGCGACTTTGCCGCAGGCATTGAGCCTGCGGACTTCGTCGATCTTCTTCGCCGTTGCAGGAGCCTGTGTCAGCCCCTTGAACACCTCTACCGTGCACGGCAGGCATTCAGCACACTTGTTCTGTTGATAAGCAAACATCTTCTTAATTCTCCTTCTAAGTTACTGATTTCTGTTCCATAGTCAGGTGTCTCCAGCAGATTCACCGTCTTCTTCACTGTCAGCTCGTGGCGGTCCTTCGAGAGCCACACCTCCAGCCGCGCGTCCTGCGTCTGCAGCGGCCTGTCCATCGGGTCGGGCGACGGTGTGCCGCCCATCTCCAGGATGAAGGCGTCGAACTGGCGTTTCATCTCGCCCACCATGTCGCCCGTACTCTCTGGCACCATCAGCTGGATCACCCGCTTGGGGTTGCGCTTGCCCGTGGTGGTGTACATCTCCGAGTCGCCCTTCTCCACCACGTTCTTCTTCGTGGGCTTGCCCTGTGCCTCCGGTCTCACGATGATCTCGTCGGTACCGGCCTTCACTCTTACCTTGGCGCGATAAGTCACGTCCTTCTCAAAAATCTTGTCGTTCATAATCGTTGTTTTATTTAAGTTTCTTAATGTCGATGGCATCCACATCCTGATAGATCTTGCCGTTCACCTCGTTGGCCTTGAAGCGAAGCCGGGCCACCACCAGCTCATTCTCCTCGAATCCCACGTCGGCCAGGTTCCCCAGCACGCTGCAAGCAAATTCATCCGTATAGTCGTTGCCGAACTCTTTCAGTACGATAAAGCACTTGCTCAATTGATCTCCCTTCGAAGTCGTCACCTTCATGACCTCCGACTTTTTCTTCACTCTGCAAATTATTGGTCCCATAATTCTGTTTATTTTTTGATATTCAATTTCTTCTGTAGAAAATCCACGCCCTTGCTTGTCCAGACGGGATAAACGATCTCAACCAACTGTCCTCTCTTGGTGTACTTGAAGCAAGAGCGGTTCATGGTGTATCCACGTTCCTGATACTTCAAGGTCAAACGGAGTTGTCCAGACTTACGTTCCAGGATACCCAGATCGATGAGAGCCGAGTTCAGGTCGGGCGCATGCATACCGATTTCACGAGCATACTCAGAAGTCGTCACGCAATCCTCCGTGCCTTTGTTGCGTTGCATCAGCAGCTTGGCAATCACCTCATTCATAGGCTGAACTGCCATCTTTTCCATTTCTGTCATACGCGCAAACCTTTATTAAATCAAACCTTTGGCTACCAGCAGCTCTTTGAACTCCTCAGAATCGGCAACCGACTCGAAAAACTGGGTGGTCTCGTCGTAGATCTCGCTCATGTCGAAGCCCTTGAGTTCCACGATTTTCTTCATCAGGACATTGATCTTAGCCAGTCCATAGACTGCAGCCCCAAGCCCGATGATGCCAGGACCCGATTTGACCAGTGCGCTCATCAGTTCGCAACTCACGCATGTACCTTGCAATACAATCTCGAGTGCCTGTGACTCACTTAACTGGAAGTCTCTTACTTCCCTGTTTCCTTTTTCTTGTTTTTTGAAGTTTTTCATTTTCTTCTATTTTTAAATTTGTACTTGATGTTTATTGTTTGAAAGCTTTCGAGTGCAAATTTCCGAAAAATGATTCGATGAAAAAATGAAAGAAAGTTGCGCAACTTTCTTTCATTCCTTCAAACCGCTGATAATAAAAAAGTTAGGCCACTTTTTACGGTGACCTAACTTTCATGATTCTTTCAAAATACGGTGCTTAAATGATGCTTTTCATAAACTCTTCAACGGCTTTCTTGACATCCTTTTCTGGTGACTCGCCGAGCTTCTGCCTCACGGAATGGTCGATACCCTTTCCGGGCTCCAGGCACTCTGCCATCTGCACCGTGTTGGCCGTAGGCTGATAGATAACGTTGCTCACCTGATGGATGATCTGAGCCAGCAGGTTACGGTTGAACGTCGTGTCCTGCTGCTTGCCTTTGTTGTAGATCACGGCTTTCACCTGACTGATTTCCAGGATACCCTCCCATATCTCATCATATCTGTCACGATACTGCTCCCTGACCACAGGCCGCAGCCGCCCCACATACTCCATGATGGCCTCCTTCGAGGCTGGAGCGCATGCGTCGTCCTTCTTGCGTTCCTCTGCCCCGCGATGATCGTTATACGTCATTGTACCGTTGTTCTCCATCACAAACTGACCCACGCTCATTCCGCTTTTGGCGAGCGTCTCCATCATCTTCAGTTTCATTTCGTCTGTCATATCGTTCTATATATAATTAAGGTGGTTATTGGTGTTCCACTGTTCCGGTGTTGTCCATGATGAACTGATCGGCATCTATTATCATGTGCGGTTCTTTCTCGGGCAGCTCAACAGCCTCGTTGATAGCCTCCAGAGCCTTCCCACCCATCGTGTCCGACACCGTCTTCTGCATAAACGTCTGCAGGAAAGCCACCAGGCGGATGTCAGAGACATGCGCCACGAAATGCTTGATCTTCGTCCACGACAGCCAAAGATAGTTCTTCAGCATGGCGTTTTCAAACTGTGCAGCTGCATGAGCAGTCTCTGCATGCTCATACCTCCGTTTCCACTCATCGCGCTCTGCCGTTGCCACCAGCAAGTCGCGCTCCAATTGCTTGACCTTGTTTTCAAGGGTGGCTATTTTTACGTCCCTGTCGCTCATCTGGCCTGACAGGGACAAGAATTCCTCGTCTGAAAGATTCATTAGATCCTCCTTTCTAAAAAGTTAATGAAATAATTGTTTCTCTGGAAATCCACCTATACAGATGGGACTGCAAAATTAGAAAATATTCTGGAGATTATATCATGAAATCCAAGTTATTTTCCAGCGTTAAGCAATTTTGGCAATTGAATATTTACAAACGACATTTTTTAAGTCAACAATTGTCTTGCCCTGAAAAACGTTGAATCAAAAACAACGTTTTAAAATGGAGAAAAGAGAAGATCAAGATTTGTTGGAGTTACAAGAACTAGCACTGAGTCACAAAGCGTTTAAGAGACAGAAGACTTTG
>Ga0256405_10003017_pt1 | contig 36211 bp, 21 predicted proteins | sample RumenRJG_02DNA_FD_189096 | JGI IMG/M metagenome (GOLD analysis project Ga0256405, IMG submission 189096) | Bovine rumen microbial communities from Lethbridge, Alberta, Canada - RJG_02 | ecosystem: Host-associated > Mammals > Digestive system > Stomach > Rumen | place: Canada: Alberta...
GCCTTCTTGCAAAGATGCTCCGGATTCTCCACTCTCGCATCCTCGATAGCCTTGATCTCCTTGGCACGTCCGACGTATAAGGGATCCTTTCTTGAGAGGGCAAACTCAGCAAGTCCGAGAGGATTTGAACGATAGCTTGATGTCTCTCCCGAAGGGATAAGCTCGTCGGTTGTGGTGACGGGATCATGGATCTCAGAAACCACACGAAGTATAAGGTTCTCGGGAAGAGCGCTCATCTTAGGCCAGTCCTTGATATTGGGACCGAGAACGAGCTCTGCATCCGGGTCTGCAATCCCCTTGGAATCAAATACACGATTCTTATAGATATTTGCATCATAATGATACTTGTAATTTGTAAATTCGCCGTCAAATTCCGTAGCGGGGGTAAGAACTCCTCCGTTAGCCGCAGTAGCAGCGATGGAGCGGGCGTCCATAAGAGCAACGGATGAAATCTGGCCGTTTTGAAGCTTGGATCCCTCTCTGTTGGGGAAGTTTCTTGTAGAGTGTCTGATGGAGAATGCATTGTTTGCGGGTGTATCTCCTGCGCCGAAGCAAGGTCCGCAAAATGCAGTCTTGAGCACGCTTCCTGTCTCAAGGATAGTTGCAGCGCATCCGTTCTTGATAAGTTCCATGTAAATAGGCATGGAAGCGGGATATACGCTTAGGGTAAAGGCATCGGAACCGATATATCTTCCCTTTAAGATATCGGCAGCGGCACAGATGTTTTCGAAACCGCCTCCTGCGCAGCCTGCGATAATACCCTGGTCAACAACAAACTTTCCGTTCTTTACCTTGCTCTTTAAATCGTACTCTACTGCTCCGTCTAAAGATACAAGAGCTCTCTTTTCAGTCTCATCAAGGATATCGAGAAGATTGGCATTAAGTTCCTCAATGGTATAGGTGTTGCTGGGGTGGAAAGGCATCGCGATCATAGGACGTACGGCCGAAAGATCTACAACAACCATACCGTCGTAGTAAGCAACCTCTCCGGGGTTAAGCTCCTTGTACTCACCGGCTCTTTCATGTATCTCGTAAAACTCCTTGATCTTATCATCGGTCCTCCAGATAGATGAAAGACAGGTTGTCTCGGTAGTCATTACGTCTACGCCGATACGGAAGTCTGCAGAAAGAGCGCTTACTCCGGGTCCTACAAACTCCATTACCTTATTCTTGACATAGCCGTTCTTGAAGACAGCTCCGATGATAGCAAGAGCTACGTCCTGAGGTCCTACTCCCTTTACAGGCTCTCCCTTTAAGTAGATACCTACAACTCCGGGCATATTAATATCGTATGTCTGATTGAGAAGCTGCTTAACAAGCTCGGGTCCGCCTTCTCCTACCGCCATAGTTCCGAGGGCGCCGTAACGGGTATGGGAATCCGATCCGAGGATCATCTTTCCTCCGCCGGCAAGCATTTCTCTTGCGAACTGATGGATTACGGCCTGATGAGGAGGAACGTAGATTCCGCCGTACTTCTTTGCAGCGGAAAGACCGAATACATGGTCATCCTCGTTGATAGTTCCGCCTACTGCGCAAAGAGAGTTGTGGCAGTTGGTAAGAACGTAAGGCATGGGGAACTTTGTAAGTCCAGATGCTCTTGCTGTCTGAATGATACCAACAAAGGTGATATCGTGGCTTGTCAGCTTGTCAAAACGGATCTTTAACTTTTCGGGTGATCCTGAAGTGTTGTGCTGCTGGAGGATTCCGTATGCGATAGTTTCCTTCTTAGCGGCCTCTTTGGTTACGTCCTTGCCTGTCTTTGCCTTAATGGCTGCCTGCGCTTCGGTATTATCTGCCACAAGCTCAGTCCCATTTACAAGATAAGCTCCTCCATCGTACAATTCGATCATTTTCATCTTTCTTCTCCGTGTTTTTATTTTGTCGCTGTTTTGCTGTCCTTGAGAACCACCTTGTCAAGGTGCCATATCTCATCAACATACTGCTGAATAGTTCTGTCGGAAGTGAACTTTCCGGAGCAGGCAACATTAAGTATTGCGCTCCTTGCCCATCCGGCTTCATCCCTGTAAGCCTGCTCGACTTTCCTTTGCGCCTCTGCGTATGACTTGAAGTCCTTAAGGATAAAGTAAGTATCAGCCTTTGCGGTGGACTGTGTATTTAAAAGGCTGTTGTACAAAGGCCTGAACAGCTCGGTATCAGGATTATAGGTTCCGTTTATCAGCTGCATAAGAACTTTTCTGATGTCGGGATCGTTGTTAAAGATCTCCATCGGATCGTATCCGCCGTAATTCTCGAAGTGAATGACCTCATCGGATGAAAGACCGAAGATAAAGGCATTCTCCTCTCCAACTTCCTCAACGATCTCAACGTTAGCTCCGTCCATAGTTCCGAGGGTAAGAGCTCCGTTTAACATGAACTTCATGTTACCGGTTCCGGAAGCCTCCTTGGAAGCTGTGGAAATTTGTTCGGAAACATCTGCTGCCGCAAAGATGATCTCAGCATTTGAAACATTGTAGTTTTCGATAAATACAACCTTAAGCTTTCCGCCGATGGACTCATCATTATTGATCACATCGGCAACGGAATTGATAAGCTTGATGGTAAGCTTTGCATTGCGATATCCTGCAGCCGCCTTTGCGCCGAAGATAAAGGTTCTGGGGAAGAACTCCATATCGGGGCGCTCCTTTAACTGGTTGTAAAGGTACATAACGTGCAAAATGTTAAGGAGCTGTCTCTTGTATTCGTGAAGCCTCTTAACCTGTACGTCAAAAATGGACCTGGGGTCTACTTCGATTCCGTTATGCTCAAGAATATACTTTGCAAGGCGTACCTTGTTCTGGTACTTGATATTCATAAACTCCTGCTGAGCCTTCTCGTCATCCGCATAAACCTTGAGCTTTGAAATCTTGGGAAGGTCTGTGATCCATTCGTTTCCGACATGATCGGTAACCCAATCCGCAAGAAGCTGGTTTCCGTGGAGCAGGAATCTTCTCTGGGTAATACCGTTAGTTTTATTGTTGAACTTTTCGGGGAACATCTCGTAGAAATCACGAAGCTCCTGCTTCTTGAGGATTTCCGTATGAAGCCTTGCAACACCGTTTACGGAGTATCCGGCAACAATAGCAAGATGAGCCATCTTAACCTGTCCGTCGTATACGATAGCCATCTTACGGATCTTCTCATTAACATCGATTCCCGGAGTATTGCCGTATTTATTCTTGATATCCTCGATAAAGCGGCGGTTGATCTCCTCAACGATCTGGTAAACTCTGGGAAGAAGTCTTGAGAACAGCTCAATAGGCCATTTCTCAAGAGCCTCGCTCATAATGGTGTGGTTGGTGTAAGCACAGGTCTTTGTAGTAACGTCCCATGCCTCATCCCAAGTAAGATAATAATCGTCCATAAGCACACGCATCAGCTCTGCTACAGCAACGGTAGGGTGAGTATCGTTTAGCTGGAAGGTAACCTTCTCGTAGAACTTTCTGATATCGTCATGCTTTCTCATATACTTATCAACAGCTTCCTGGACGGATGCCGAGATGAAGAAATACTGCTGCTTTAAACGCAGTTCCTTACCTGCGTAGTGGTTATCGTTGGGATAAAGAACCTCAACGATGTTTCTCGCAAGGTTTGCCTGCTCAACGCTTCTCTGGTAATCACCCTGATCGAAAGCGTCCAGCTGGAAGCACTCAATAGGCTCTGCGTCCCAGATCCTTAAAGTGTTAACGATTCCGTTGCCGTATCCGACAATAGGAAGATCGAAAGGTATAGCCCTTACGGACTGATAGCCTTCCTGAGTAAATACGCTTCTTCCGTTTTGGTCGGTTTTTACGGTCACATAACCGCCGAATTTAATCTCTTTTGCATACTCGGGACGGCGAAGCTCAAAGGGATTGCCGTCTGCGAGCCAGTTATCCGGCACCTCTACCTGATAACCGTCTTCAATCTTTTGCTTGAACATACCATAGCGATATCTGATTCCGCATCCGTAAGCGGGATATCCTAAAGTAGCAAGGGAATCAAGGAAGCAGGCAGCGAGACGTCCGAGACCACCGTTTCCCAAGGCGGCATCGGGCTCCTGGTCCTCGATCACATTAAGATCCAGCCCCAGTTCCTTGCATGCTTCCTTAACAGATTTGTATGCCTGCATATTGATGAGGTTATTACCCATCGCGCGGCCCATAAGAAATTCCATGGACATGTAATAAACCATTTTGGGATCTTCTTTTTCATAGGCTTTCTGTGTTTCCATCCAGCTCATGATTATCTGATCCTTGATAGCGTACGAAACTGCCTGAAAAATCTGCTGGGGAGTAGCCTCCTCCAGTGTCTTACGATAAAGGGTTGTTACGTTATAGAGAACGCTTCTCTTAAATAGTTCCTTATCGAATTTAACCTTCTTGGTTGTTGTTGTGCTTTTCACGATGAGTCCTCCTTGTTTTTATTAAACTACTTCAATAGAGATAGTTACTTTTTCACCATTGATATCCCAGTCCTTGTTAACCTTGTAGGTCTGTCCGGAGGTAAGTACATCAGCAAGGACTTTACCGGATATGGATTCTTTACTTCTTTCGGCGATGGCAGACAACTTGTCGTTTCCGTTTAAGGATACCCTTATATGATCGGTTACGTTGAAGTCTGATTCCTTACGCATCGTCTGTATCTTGGAAACAAGCTCGGCGGCATAGCCTTCCTCGATAAGCTCGGGAGTAAGATTTGTATCGAGAACAACGATAAGCTTGTTGTCTTCCTGAGATACATATCCTTCCTTTTGAGTCATCTCGATGAGAAGGTCATCCTTTGTAAGCTCTACGGTTACGCCGTCAACATCAAATGAAATCTGTCCCTTTGCGTTAAGCTCGTCCATAGCGGCATTTCCGTCAAGTGAAGCAAGCGCATTCTTGATTCCGCCAAGCTGCTTTCCGTACTTAGGTCCTACGGTGCGAAGCTGAGGCTTGAATGTATAAGTAGTAAAGTCTCTTACATCCTCGGCGTAAACAACGGTTTTTACGTTAAGCTCATCGCGGATGATATCGGTGTAGTAATTCTCAAGGGGCTTTGCCTCTCCGTCCACACTCTTGATATACATGCAGCTGATGGGCTGACGGTTCTTGATAGCAGCGGCATTTCTCGCAGCTCTTCCCATAACAACGGCGTCAAGGACTTCTTCCATTGACTTCTCGAGCTCGGGATTAATCTGTTCTTTATTGACAACCGGATAATCGCAAAGATGGATTGATTCGGGTGCGTTTTTATCGATGCTTCTTACAAGGTTCTGGTAGATATCCTCTGTCATGAAGGGGATCATAGGTGCTGCAGCCTTTGAGATAGCTACAAGGGCGGTGTAAAGAGTCATATAAGCATTGATCTTGTCCTGCTCCATGCCCTTTGCCCAGAATCTCTCACGGCTTCTTCTTACATACCAGTTTGAAAGATCGTCAACAAACTTCTCAAGTACCGCGCCGGCCTCGGGGATCTTGTAGGTATCAAGGTAATTGTCAACCGCTTCGATGGTTGAGTTGAGTCTTGAGAGAACCCACTTATCCATAACGCCGAGCTTATCGTAATCGAGGCTGTACTTGGTAGCGTCGAAATTATCAATATTAGCGTAAAGCACGAAGAACGCATATGTGTTCCAGAGCGTACCCATGAACTTACGCTGTCCTTCTCTAACGGTCTCGCCGGAGAATCTCTTGGGAAGCCAGGGTGCCGCGCTTGTGTAGAAGTACCATCTGATAGCGTCTGCGCCGTATGTCTGAAGGGCGTCGAAAGGATCAACGGCGTTGCCCTTTGACTTACTCATCTTCTCTCCGTTCTCATCGAGTACGAGACCAAGAACGATAACATTCTCGTAAGGAGCCTTGTTAAAGAGAAGAGTACTCTCTGCCATAAGGGAGTAGAACCATCCTCTTGTCTGGTCTACAGCCTCGGAGATGAAAGCTGCGGGGAACTGCTTTTCAAACTTATCCTTGTTTTCAAAAGGATAGTGGTGCTGTGCAAAAGGCATAGCTCCGGAGTCGAACCAGCAGTCGATAACCTCGGGCACACGCTTCATAGTCTTTCCGCACTTAGGGCATACGCAGGTTATCTCGTCGATATAAGGTCTGTGAAGTTCAACCGTCTTTGCAGCGGGATTCTTTGACATCTCTTCAAGCTGTGCTCTTGAGCCGATTGCTTCCTGATGTCCGCATTCTTCACATTCCCAGATATTAAGAGGAGTTCCCCAGTAACGGTTTCTTGAAACGCCCCAGTCCTGGATATTCTCAAGCCAGTTTCCGAAACGTCCCTCACCGATTGAAGGGGGGATCCAGTTTACAGTCTTATTGTTCGCAACAAGGTCGTCCTTAACTGCGGTCATCTTGATGAACCAGGACTCTCTTGCATAGTAAAGAAGGGGTGTGGAGCATCTCCAGCAGTGAGGATAATCATGCTCTACCTTAGGTGCATTGAAAAGAAGCTTTCTTGATGAAAGTTCCTTTAATACCTCGGGATCGCAGCTGATCGCGCCTGCGTCTATTTCTTTCTGGGTAGGCTTGCAGCGCATTCCGGCGAAGGGAGTCTCAGGCTTCATAACGCCGTGCTCGTCAACCATCTGTACAAAAGGAGCGTCATACTTACGTCCGACTCTCGCGTCATCTTCACCGAAAGCGGGAGCGATATGTACGATACCGGTACCGTCCTGCATAGTTACATAGTCGTCACAATAAACGAAGAAAGCCTTCTTTTTCTGCTTTTCAACAGAATCTGCGGCGCATTGATACAAGGGCTCATACTCCTTGTACTCAAGATCTTTACCCTTGCAGGTTTCAAGTACCTCGTAAGCGGGAGTTCCTTCTTCTCTCTCGATGTTACCGAGAACATTGTCAAGAAGGGCCTGTGCCAAAATATATGTATAACCGTCGGCAGCCTTTACCTTAGCGTAGGTCTCCTCCGGGTTTACGCAGAGCGCGATATTGGAAGCAAGGGTCCAGGGTGTGGTAGTCCATGCAAGGAAGTATGCATCCTCGCCCTTTATCTTGAAGCGGACGATAGCGGTACGCTCCTTTAAGGTCTTGTAGCCCTGTGCAACCTCGTGGGATGAAAGAGGGGTGCCGCAGCGAGGGCAGTAGGGAACGATCTTGAATCCCTTGTAGAGAAGTCCCTTGTCCCAGATAGTCTTAAGAGCCCACCACTCGGACTCGATAAAGTTGTCGTCGTAGGTAACGTAAGGATTGTCCATATCAGCCCAGAATCCGACTGTTCCGGAGAAATCCTCCCACATTCCCTTATATTTCCAAACAGACTCCTTACACTTGGAGATAAAAGGATCGAGGCCGTACTCTTCGATCTGTTCCTTGCCGTCTAAGCCTAAGAGCTTTTCAACCTCAAGCTCTACGGGAAGTCCGTGAGTATCCCAGCCTGCCTTACGGGGAACCTGATATCCCTTCATTGTACGGTATCTGGGAATCATGTCCTTAATGGTACGGGTTTCTACGTGACCGATATGGGGCTTACCGTTAGCGGTAGGCGGTCCGTCATAGAAAGTATATGTAGGGCATCCTTCGCGGATGTCATAACTTTTTTTGAAGATATCATTCTCTTTCCAGAATTTCTCGACTTCTTTTTCTCTGTCGACGAAATTAAGGTCGGTTGACACTTGCTTGTACATCTTATTTCCTCCGGTACTGAACTAAGTCTTTAAAAAGGGCAAAATCCCATTTTGGGATATAAACCACCCATTTTCATCACAATATCTATATAATTTTGCCACGAAACGTGCCGAATGTCAAAGATTTTATATCTTCAAGAGGGCCTAAATAAAACGACCCTCCAAAATTGGAGGGTCGTACCTGCTAATAATTTATACTGTCAAAAAGTGATGGATTCATTGCTCCGTAACTGCCAGCCGAGAGACACGCGGCACACCCTGCCAAGCTCAGTAATATGATAAGACTGAGCAGCATTCCCGCTCCGGCGGTTATTATTCCCGCGGTGCCAAGTTTTTTGCCGGTCTCGATCTTTCTGGTGATAATGATTGCCTGCTCATGAACTTTTTTGTGAAGAACAATAGCCGCAATACCAAGCCCAATACCTAAATGTCCGGCGACAACCGCAAAGATGGTGCCAAAAGCGGGAATAAGTCCGAATATGGCTGCCATAACACCTGCTGTAAGTGATGTGATTCCCAGTACAAGGCCTGCTATCTCCTTGCCGGGAGAGCTTATCCCACCGGGACCTTGCGGATTGTGGCTGTATGCGGGTTGCTGCTGATCATTATAAATATTGTTGTTATCCATAGTTATTACTCCTCTGTTTCAACCCAGTCAAAAGCATTGGGGTATTCGGGTATTTCTGTATCTTGCACATTATCTTCATAGTCGTACTGCTCAAGTTTCTCAGTTATGAATTTGTTGAATAATGAATCGAGATTTTCATACCCTTTGTAATCAAACGCATTCACATTTCCCCAAAGATCATTCGTATTTTCATTTACACTAAACTTAGCGTAGGATATATCATGATCAGTATAATTAACGCTTTCCGTTCCGTCCGGCAGTATAGTCACATTCTTAAATGTAACAGGGAAATAGAAAGGAACTATATCTTCAAAATAACCGTCACTGTGTTTATTCTTAAAACGAAGTGCGCTGTCACATCTGTAGACAAGTGTGATAGTGTTGCCATCTCCGCCTTTGCCTTCTTTAAGTGTTCTTACATATGTACCAATGAATTCGTATCCTAAGAGTCTTCTTTTATCTCCGGATTCCCACGGAGCAACATAAGAAGCTATTTCATCCTCAGTAACTTTTTTCATTTTATCAAGAGTTTCTTGAGACAACTCAGATATAGACATGACGTACGAACTGAGGCCTTCTACTGTATACTCTTTTTCCAGCGATTCGGGACGAACATGATATTTTTCCAACAGATAGCTTTCGACCTCGGAAGCATCCCCGGACACTACCAGCTTAACCGTATCTCCGTTTTTAAGTCCGTACGTATTATCGGGAACCATATCAAAATATACATCGCGGTAGCCGCAGCTGCCTTTGGTTTTTACATAAACCTGCGGTGAAGTCCCTGAAAAAACGAGATTGATATCGTCAAATAAATCTACAGTTTTAACCTCTTTGAGAGATTCAACCTCAAATTCGATATCGCTGAAAACAATATTACACTTGAACAGATTTTCTATTTTCTCTTCATCGATGTCCCATTTATATGTGATGGTGTCCCCGTTTGAAAGGTTATCTGCTTTGTCAAGCCCTCCATCAAGACATGAAACCAAAAGCTCAGGAGTGTCTGAAGAAAAACCGTTCTCCTCCGCTTGTTCTACAAGGAAGTCATACGACTTTACCCCTGCTTTTGTGAGTTCAAGATTGTTCATGACATCTCTTTTAAGTGCCTTTGTGTCAAATGAAGCTACAGCAGTACCTATAGAATCATATCCTTCATACTCGACCTGCACGTACTTGTTCAGATCAATTACCTCTCTTTTGCCACATCCGCTGGCAAAGATTACCATCGCAGCAGCCCCTATCAACATTAACAATTTCTTTCTCATTTTTGTTTCTCCTTTAAATCTTTATTTATTGAACGTTTTTTGTTCTGATATTATTAATACGAATGAGAAATGCAAAAGGTTTTAAAATTCAAAAAAAATTTTTTAGCGTCATTGAATTTCATTTAAAATATACACCCTATCAAAATAACAAATGACATTATGCTGCCTAATATCAATCCAACTATGCTCATCACCTTACCCGCCTTAACTTTAGGAAGATAAGGATACCCCTTGGATGTGTAACGATTACTGCATATTATTCCTATGATTCCGAATATCACAGGGGGAAAATATATAAAAAGAAACACGAGAGAAAGTATTCCCATCACAAGGGTGGTTCTTGCCAATGAGTTTATTTCGATGTTTATCGGGTTATCGTGATCATGCATTATATATTTCATATTGAGCTGATCGTTTGTGTCCTGACTAATCTTCACAGCAGGTTGATTATACGTCGTGTCATTCCGGACATACTGTATAACAGGCTGACTGTACGGTACATCTGACGACCCCCCTGCGTTTACCTGAGCATTGCTCTCAGAAGCAGGATTCATTTGATCCACGGGTGAACCGCAAGACGTGCAGAATTTGTCTCCTTCTTGTATCTTAGCTCCGCAAACACTACATTCCATTGTGATATCCTCCTATAGTAAAACTATAAAACGTTTTTATAATGGCTCCGCTGAAATAGCTGTTTAGATTTTGGGCTGCTCAATGCTTATATGAGCTCTGCCGTCCCATGAACAATGAACCCTAACCACTTTGTCCGGAATAATTGTGATGATCCTCTTATATGCTCTGTTACCAATCTGAATAATTGCGGCATGCAATCCGGGATTAAGATTGAAAACCTTCTGCTCGCAGTTTTCCAGGAAAAACTTCTCCCGCCAGTCTTCGAAATAAATGGACATTATAACCTGGGGATTGATAGCGGTGTAATCAACTGAAAAATTGTAACCGGGGTTAACTTCAGCTTTGGGAGCCGTTGCCGCGAGAGAGGTTCCGCAACTGCAGCAAAACTTTGCATCATCAGAATTCTGTACACCACATTTGTAACAATACATTTCAACATTTCCTCCGTATATAGTATGATGCTGAGCTCATAAGGTAACTTCTGTTTATTCTGCGTAGACCCACATCTCAGGGCGGATACCTACAGTATTTGTATGAAAGCGAAACTCTGTAAGCCAATAAGGAGGGTCATACATAGCAGCATCCGATCCCGCTACAACATAATAATATGCGGTCCTGACCGATTTCCCGTCGACCTGAGTGCCGTCTTCGGAATAAAAGGGCGCATTATTTGACAAGCCGTTTCTTAAAATATAGCTTCCGAAACTTTCCCCGATTAAGCTTTCATCAAGATTTACATCTCCGGAAACTTCCTCTTTTTCCCAGTCATAGATCTCCTGCCTATACGGAGAGTTCTCGATTCCGCTTGCGGGTGTGGCTTTTGCAAGAATATCTGTTCCGAAACTCTCATACCTGCCCCTTTGAACCTTCATATATTTGACAAAATCTTCGTCAAAATCCGGAATAAAGATCCTGTCGGTCGTAACTATCTTGCCGACTTCCTGAGAATACTCAAATTCCATGAAAGTCCAGCTGTCCGTATACACATCGACTAACTCGTCACCCATCGAGCATAAATCCGACCAGGTGGTACGGACTTCGGTTTCAGCGATCTGTGCTTTTTCTTCGTCCGTAAATGCGGATTCGTAAAACTCACCGTTTAGGTAGGTTCTGATGCCACATTCTTTCCATGAATATTTTACGCCGTCTCCGGGGAATACCATCGTATTTCCCAAAGGCATCAGGATATATTTGGATAAAAGAAGCTTTTTACCGTCTTCGTCGGCAAGTACCTGCCATTCAATCGGCTCCGCGCCGTTGGTTTCGTCGCCGTCCTGCTCAAAGCATCCGATTTCTATGATGTCGCCAACCTGTGCATTCTTAATAGCTTCCTTTACAGGGGATACCTCCTCTAAAGCAGGTTCTTCCTGAATCTCGGTATCTTCCACAGCTTCGGATCCTTCCGGGATCTCGTTTTCAGTCTGACTTCCGATCTCCGATGTGTTTTCGCTGTCCTCAATCACTGTTTCCTCACGGTCATCTGATGTAACGAAATGATGTATGGCAAATCCGGCACCTGTAGCGGCAACTGCGCTTGCAACTACTATTGCGGCAATCTTCCAAGCAGCGACCTTACCGGCTGCAGTTCCTGCTTTTACGGCTTCCATGCCTGCCTTTGCCCCAATTCCCGCCTCAGATAACGCGCCTGAAGCCGATAGCATACTGAGTGCTGCTTCAAACTGCGCAGCGTACGCACTGTTTTTGAAGTAAAGCACGAGGATTGCGGGAATAACGGAAGCGATGCATATCTTTATGCCGTGTTTCTTCTCATAATCTTTCGTCGCTTGCTCGACCTTTTTTCTGGAATAGTTCAGCCTACTCTTAACGGTATCCTCGGATACTTTCTGATATTTCGCTACCTGTTTGACGGAAAAGTCCTTGAAATAGAATAAAACCGTAGCTTCCTTCTGCTCATTCGGCAGCGTTTCGACTATCCCGTCGACGATCTGCAGCATTTCCTTACGCACATACACGCTTTCCGGAAGCGAGCTTACATCGGAGCTTTCTATCGTATCCACAAATTCTGTTTCTTCATCCGACATATCGGTGAAGTTCATCGGGCGCTTTTTGCCCAAGAAATCCTTACAGGTGTTTGCGATTATGGTGTTAAGCCAGGGCCCAAATTCCCTGTTTTCATCAAACCTGTCAATATTCTCCATCGCCTTCAGGAAGGCATCCTGGTACATATCCTCTGCATCCGTATCATTTTTGACGTACTGCTTTGCTACAGAAAGTCCGGCATTTCTGCATGATTCATAGAGACTTCCGAATGCTTCGGAATCACCGTTTTTGGCAGAAATAATGATTTCCTTCATAAGCTTTAACTCTCCTTTTTGTTTTATAAGAATATTCTTCTAGTAGAAACATTAGTTACTTATTTATGTATAAAGCGGGACGGACGCCAAAGTCGTCGGCCGAATTGTAGACTACCAAACTATGGCCTAAAAAGATGCTGCTGTCCACGCCCGTTTTGCCAGACGGTTCGACAATGCATGTACGTTTATTATGTTCGCCGGGGGTCCGAAGCCACCATGATGCGCCTGTCTTCCCAACACAGTCTTCACTATAGGAGGATAACATCATTTTGTAATAACTATCTGTTATGGAGTATGTGAATACACCATTGTCTGTCGCATACTTGGTCGCAGGAATTATCAGTGCCTCGCTGTATCCGGCCCATTGATTCGAAATATAATAATTAAAACTGTAATATTTTAAGATTTCTGACAAGCTTAAGCAAAATATATTATCGATAGTATCATTTCCGCCGGGTGTACCATATCTCGGATCATCCTCATTAACTAACGTAACTGTGTTGATACGGGATTTCATTTCGTCGTCAAAAGCCGCATTATAAAAATCATTATTCATCCATTCTCTTAAGCTGCAGGTTTCCCACGTCACATCAGTATCTTCCGTATTGTATTGTACACAGTCAAGAATATACCTGCTTATAAGAAGTGTTCCGTTCTCATTCTCATCGAGGATTTCCCATTCTATTGGCTCCTTTCCGTTGGATTTATCTCCGTCCTGCTCATACAAGCCAAATACATAATATCCTTCATCATTTATGAATCCGTCAGCTCTTTTTTTCTCTTCTGCTACCCCTTCCTCTACAGCAGGTTCCACTATAGCAGGTCCCTCCACTTCAGGTTCTTCTATAGCTGGTTCTTCTATAGCAGGTCCTTCTATAGCTGGTCCTTCTACTTCCGGTTCTTCCACTACAGCAGGTTTTTCCGGAACAGCGTTTTCTGTCTGTGTTTCGGGCTCCCAGGGTAATTTATCACTGATGTATAATGCAGGTCGCACGCCAATGTCATCGCTATTAACATATTGCCAGCAGTCCCCGTAATCGCTGGTAAAATTGCACGCCATGACGTCACTGGAAGAGCTTGGAGATTGTAGGGATCGGAGCCACCAATGTGCACTGTATGTTTCTCCGGACAACCAGTAATCATCATTTATGTTAACATCATCTGTTATGTCGCATGTGTACACGCCTTTGCTTTCCGCATACTTAGTCGGCGGTGCTATTGGTGACAGGCCACCTCTAAAGCTACTCTGCGAATACCACGGATCATAGTAACCAAAATAATCTCTTTCCTCAAATACATCCAGTGCAAAGATTCTATCGCTTGTATTGTTACGCTTAATAATAACTGTATTGATACTTGCTTTCTCATCATCGTCAAAAGCTGCATTATAAAAATCATCATTCATCCAACTTCTGAGGCTGCAAGATTCCCATGATACCTCTGTTTTGGTTGTATTAAATTGAACACAATCGAGAACATAACGGCTTAAGAGAAGAGTCCCGTTCTCATTTTCATCAAGAATCAGCCACTCTATAGGTTCCGGTCCGTTAGATTCATCCCCATCCTGCTCGTATAAGCCAAAGACATAGTACCCTTCATCGTTCATATATCCAACATAAGTATTTTCTTCTTCGGATAACTGTTCTTCCTCCTCATCAGGTTCTTCTTGAATAGTGTTTTCTGTCTGTATTTCGGACTCCACTGATGGTTTTTCGCTGTTTATAGGCTCGGTTTTCACTCGGTCACCTGACGCGGCGAAATGATGGATGGCAAATCCGGCACCGATAGCAACAATTGCGCCTGCCGCTACTATTGCGACAATTTTCCAAGCAGCGACCTTTCCGGCTGCAGTGCCTACTTTAAGAGCCCCAATGCCTGCCTTAGTCAACGCGCTTGAAGCCGAAAGCATACTAAGTGCTGCTTCAAACTGTGCAGCATAAGCACTGTTTTTGAAGTAAAGCACGAGGATTGCGGGAATAACGGAAGCGATGCATATCTTGATGCCGTGTTTCTTCTCATAATCTTTCGTCGCTTGCTCGACCTTTTTTCTGGAATAATTCAGCCTGCTTTTAACGGTATCCTCGGATACTTTCTGATATTCCGCTACCTGTTTAACGGAAAAGTCCTTGAAATAGAATAAAACCGTAGCTTCCTTCTGCTCATTCGGCAGCGTTTCGACTATCCCGTCGACGATCTGCAGCATTTCCTTACGCACATACACGCTTTCCGGAAGCGAGCTTACATCGGAGCTTTCTATCGTATCCACAAATTCTGTTTCTTCATCCGACATATCGGTGAAGTTCATCGGGCGCTTTTTGCCCAAGAAATCCTTACAGGTGTTTGCGATTATGGTGTTAAGCCAGGGCCCGAATTCTCTGTTTTCATCAAACCTGTCAATATTCTCCATCGCCTTCAGGAAGGCATCCTGATACATATCCTCTGCATCCGTATCATTTTTGACGTACTGCTTTGCTATAGAAAGTCCAGCTTTTCTGCATGACTCATAAAGACTTCCGAACGCTTCATGATCACCGTTTTTGGCGGAAATGATTATATCCTTCATATCTATACCCCATATTTTTTTCTTTACTTGTTTTGTAATTGTAATGAGGTCGTGTTTTCTTCGATTCAATTAACAGAAATCCACATTGCGGGGCGTACAGCAACGATGTCGTAATCCATATAGTAGCAGAACAGTGACCCGTTGCGGGCGATTGCCATAGCTTCGGTCTGATAGACGCCCTGCGACCGCAGCCACCAATTACAGCTGACGGAGTTTTCATATTCTTTACTTAATGCTCCTTGTGCAGTTGCATACGCAGTCGCCGTACATCTCCTTGCTTCATCCGATGCAAAATAGGCAAGAGCTTCCTCGTAGTTTAAACAAAAGACATTGTCGTTTGTCGCATTGCCACCTTTCCCTTCCCATCCTCCTTGATACTCGCTCGCATCCGGATTACTGTTGAGTACCGTCACGATCCTTCCCTGTTCCTCGCTACTAAATGCTACGTTGTAAAAGCTGTCGTTCAGCCAGCTCCTGAGTGTACAGTTCTCCCATGTCACTTCATACGACGAGTTATAAATCTGACAATCCAGCGCATACCGGCTGATCACCAGCATCTTGTCCTCTTCTTTCGCAAGCACAAGCCATTCGATAGGTTCCGCTCCGTTTGTAGTATCATTATCCTGCTCGTAGTGTCCGAACGTGATCGTTTCGACCGCATTCGCACCTGAATTGTCCGCTCCTTCATCATTTGTATATCCGTTAGGAGTTGTTTCTTCTTCTTCTTCTGCTAATCGTTCTTCCTCTGCGGCAGTGTTTTTGCTGTTTACAGCCCCGTTTTCCTCCCGGTTACCTGCCGGATTTTCATCAGCAACAGTTCCGCATGCTACCAAGCCGATGCACATAGTCAGAGCAAACATAATTGCTAAAATCTTCTTTCTCATTCCAAACCTCCACCTAAAAAATATATAGTGTTATTTTACCCCCCCCCACTTGAAAAATGTCAAGTCCCGTGTTTATGCGGCTTTGCACTAGATTCGAGGGCCTTTTTTCGATCCTCTTACTATTAATACGAATAAGAATAGCCAAAGGTTTTAAAAAAATAAAAAAATTTTTCAAACAAGCAAAAAAAGAACTCCTCAAATTAATTAAGGAGTTCCAAAATATATCTACAACTAGCTTCCAATCAGCGTTGATTGTCAATTTTCAACGGATATTATTATATCATCTTGTCATTTTTAAAAGGTTGAGAGCCACTAATTTTGTCATTTTTAAAAGGTTGTAGTATCACTGTCATCAATAGAATGTAAACTGCTGTGTGTAGTATGTATATTCATATGGTGTATACGGCTTGGTTTCATAGGGAAATAGAACTCGGTGGAATACTCCGACCGATATGCCTTTAAATGGTGTCTGTCCACTTTTTATACCATATAGAAGGTTATCATTATGGCTTTCGGAGTCCTTCCAGGCATTCATCGCGGATTGAACCGTGGTTTGTCCGCTTGCCAGATTCTCCCCACCGTATTGCCACTGCGGAAGAGTCGTGTTCCATCTGGTACCGTTCGGTCTTGTGTGGCTGAAGGAAACAATAGTTTCAAGCGCTCTCGTATCAGACCCACTCTGCAATGATTCGTTATATTTAAGTGCGTTTAACCCGTTTTCGATTCTGTATGCATTTGTCAGATCTGCAATTTCATGCGCTGCTTCATAATCAAACCAGCCGTACACCGTTACCACCGAGCCGTCAGGCTTTGTTACCTGATATTCCGAATACGGATGTATCTTTTCTGTTGATACTGTTTTGCCGCATTCACAAACTATTGCTGCTTCGCCCCATTCTGTTGGGGTAGCTGCTTTTACAAGAACCTGTGTTTTCTTTGTACCAACGTGGCTGCAAGTAGAAGGAATTGATGATACCCGGTAAAGTTTTTCACCACAATCCTTACATACTTTCCAAGAACCATCTGCAAGGTCTTTGACATTAGTATGTGCATGTGGACATTCAAGCTTAGGAATGGATTCTGTGTAGTAATAACCACAACCATCACAAGTGTATCTCATTACACCGTTTGATTTATATGTAGGTTCAACACGTACCGTTGCGGTAAAGTGGGAGTGGTTATCAGGATTGTATCCACGTGAAGAGGATTCGTAATCATATACTATAATCTCACCACATTCTTTACAAACTACGTTACCTATCGGACCTCTGCAACAAGTTGCAGGAACTGTTTCAACAAATTCTCTTGGATATGGATGTGTGCAAACCTGTGCTTGGATCTTGGGAATCTCTCGCTCAAGTTTGTAATAGCCGCATTCTTCGCAAATATATCTTTCTGTTCCTGTTTCCTCTTCAGTTGCAGGCTTTACAGTGACCCATTTATAGTTATGCTCATGCAGCACAGAATGTTTCTCCCCGCATCTCGTACATTCGCTTATACAATAGAATTCTCCGCTGCCCGCCGGGGTAAGAAGCGCATCCCCATATACATGCGCGGTGCAGACAAACTTCGGCATGGTTGTAGTTTTAGTCTCGCCACAGAGCTTGCAAGTATAGGTTTTTACTCCATCAGTTTTGTATGTCGGTTTGGTGGTTACCTTTCCGTCATCCCAGGAATGTGAAGTGCAGACAAGCATCGGGATGTTTTCCGTTCTGGTTTCGCCACAATTCGTGCAAGTATAGGTTTTTACGCCTCCTGTTTTGTATGTCGCCTCAGTTGTTACCTTTCCGTTATCCCAGGAATGTGAAGCGCAGACAAGTTTCGGGATGGCTTCCGTTCTGGTTGCCCCACAGTTCGTGCAGGTGTATGTTTTTATGCCTCCTGTTTTGTATGTTGCCTCAGTTGTTACCTTTCCGTTATCCCAGTTATGTGAAGCACAGACAAGTTTCGGAATGCTTTCTGTTCTGGTTGCCCCGCAGTTCGTGCAGGTGTAGGTTTTTACGCCTCCTGTTTTGTATGTAGCCTCAGTTGTTACCTTTCCGTTATCCCAGTTATGTGTAGCGCAGACAAGCATTGGGATGCTTTCCGTTCTGGTTTCACCACATCCGGTGCAGGTATAGGTCATCTCTCCTTCAGCGATATACGTGGATTCCCTTGTAACCGTTCCTGCGTCCCATGAATGGGTATGTATTTCATTCTTTGATACAGCGTATGCTCCTGCGCATGGCTGGTAGCAATCATCTGAAGGTGTATATACGATGTGTGTGACATTATAATCACCCGGATCGGCGTTCATCATCCGATTAAACAGTTCTGCAGCTACATCGCCATAATACCATATTACAGCATCATACTGATCGTCTCCTGCCTTTGACCATATAGCCAATTGCATCAGAACACGTATGGTAAATTCATCCAGTTCTCCTTCGGAAAGTGCCTCCTGCCCCACTCCGAAGATGCCATCATACATTTCGTATCCGCCGCCGATACTCTTTGTATAGATCTCTCCACCGTGATCAGCATTCTTTTTCTTTACATCCACACAATAAACGCAATAACCATCCGGATCTGTATAATAGCCCAACTGTGATGTTCCAACTCTGCTAAGTGATACCATTTCATTCTCAGCCCGGACACTCATCGTAGGAATCATCACTGTAAACAGACATGTGATCAATATGCATTTGATTATCCCGGACAATACCGAAATAAATGATTTCTTATTCTCTTTCATATGCGCTCCTTTCACTTCAAAACCTTTATCATCGGTCTTACGCCTACTTTTTCATATATGCCCGCGTTTCTTCTTGTAAAGCCGAATGACCTGATGCTTACATTGCCATCCGTAATATCGCTGCCAAGGGCATATGATGCGCTTCCATCAGCTTCAGCCGGGTATACAAGCCCCGGGTGATTTACGATCTCATCCTCAGGGATCAGCTCCCCTGTCATCGGGTCCCTGACCTCTCCGGCGGCCTCTATATAGGGCTCAGGGTTGAAAATTTCAGCTCCGTTTTCGATTGCGGTCTGTGTTGGTCCGGCCCAAAGATAATCACCAAACTCTGTCACAAATTCATCATCCGGAAGCGTGACCTTGATTCCGTCGCTCCATTGCTGCATTTTCTCAATTACATCTTCTGAAAAGGCGCTTCTTAAGAATTCATCATTGAGCCATTTACACAGGTCGGTATCGGTAAATTTACCGTTGTATTCAGCGGACGACTCTACCATTTCATACAGGCTCGCGAGAGAATCAGGATCGGTTCCATCTCCGGCTTCGATTTCAAGAAGCTTCGAGGTATCGGTATTATCAATCATCGGTCTGGCATCGATCACCTTTTCGGATATAAGATAAAGATAGTTTTCATCTTCGTCATATACGATCCAGCCAAGCTCCTCTGATCCGTAGCTTCCGATGTATATCCTATCTCCGACAGTAGTTATGGAAAGCAGTGTCATTTTGTCAGGTTCTGTGATATCCGCCTCACAGAGCTGCTCGTCAGGAATCATCCCATTGTCTTCCTCGGTCAAGTCGGCAATTTCTTCGGCCATTTCGTCAACCTCTCCGATTGCTAAACTGTCATGATCCTTTTTCCCGGCATTGTTCTTTAGTAGCAGATAAGTTCCGATCCCGATAACGGCCAGCAAACAGGCGGAACCTATTATTATGATTCTTTTCTTTAATCTACTCATATCGTTAATTCGTCTCCTTTGTTTTTTCGTTTTTTGCAGATATTTTCTGTTCTGTTACTATTAATACGAATAAGAATCGTCAAAGGTTTTAAAAAAATAAAAAAAATTAAAAATTTTTCATTCCATCAAAAAAACTCCCGGAATAATCCGAGAGTTTCCTTATTTTATTGCCTTATTTCTTTATCTCCTACTTCACCGCTCCGATGAGGTCTTTAATATCCTCTACCTTGTTGCGGCGCATGTAATCCTCGATGCCCTCGATCACTTCGATCGTAGCGTATGGGTTAATGAAATTTGCCGCGCCGACGGATACGGCTGTTGCACCCGCAAGGATAAACTCAAGAGCATCCTCTGCCGTAGCGATTCCTCCCATACCGATAATCGGGATTTTTACCGCCTGCGCTACCTGGTATACCATACGTACTGCCACCGGCTTTATGGCGGGTCCGCTCATTCCACCCGTCTTGTTGGCAAGAGCGAAAGTCTTTCTGTTTATATCGATCTTCATTCCCGTGATCGTATTGATAAGGGAAAGAGCATCAGCGCCTGCTGCCTCAGCGGCTTTTGCCATCTCCGTAATATCCGTGACATTGGGAGAAAGTTTCATTATAAATGGCTGTTTTGCATGCTTTTTTATCTCTTTCGTGATCTCTGTAAGAGCCTCAGCCTTTTGACCGAAGGCGATAGCGCCCTCTTTAACATTGGGGCAGGAGACGTTTATTTCAAGCATATCGACTCTCTTTTCATCAGAGAGCCTTTCAACAACGTCCACATAATCCTGAATGGATTTTCCGCAGACATTAACGATAACATTGGTATCGTAGCCTTCAAGGAACTTAAGGTCTCTTTCGCAAAAGACATCGATTCCGGGGTTTTGAAGTCCGATAGCGTTAAGCATACCTCCGTAGACTTCCGTAACTCTGGGAGTCGGATTTCCGGGCCAGGGAATATTGGCAACACCCTTGCTGGTAACAGCTCCCAATTTATTAAGATCAACAAATTCATCATATTCCATTCCGGATCCGAATGTACCGGAACCAACGGTTACAGGATTCTTCCACTCTACTCCTGCGATCTTTACTGCTGTATTCATATCTCAACATCCTCCGCCAAAAATACCGGTCCGTCGGTACAGATTCTTGCATTGTTTACATGGGAATGATGGTCAACCTCTTTTGTTTTGACAACACATCCGAGGCAGGCTCCCACACCACAGGCCATATGCTCCTCAAGAGAAATATATGCAGGAATATTTTTCTCTGCGGCAAATATCTTAATTGCCCTGAGCATAGGCATAGGTCCGCAGGCGCAGATGACGTCAGCTTCTATCCCTTCGGCCTCCACAGCGTTCATAACATTTCCTTTTGTTCCGACGCTACCGTCCTCGGAGGCCATGTAAACCTTACCGTATTTCTCAAGGTCTTCCTTAAGGAAAGTCTTATCATCTCTGTAGCCGACAACAATTATGATCTCGGATTTCTCATTAACGCTAAGCTGTTCGTTTTGGCAAAAAAGCTCTTTTGCGAGCTCGAGCATAGGCGGGATTCCGATTCCACCACCCATGAGCATAACGCGCTTTCCCTTTAAAAGGCTTAAGTCGTAGCCGTTTCCAAGGACGCCGAGAACGTCTAAGCTATCCCCCTCTTTGTACTGTGAGAACTCTGCGGTTCCCTTTCCGGCTACTCTGTATACCAGTCTCAGAGCGCTCTTTGATGCATCGGCTTCGCAGATACTTATAGGTCTGGGAAGAAGGGTGCTCTTGTCGTTAGGATAGACGCCGATGAACTGTCCGGCGCGGGCATCCTTTGCAATATCACACTCGAGCCACATATCGTAGATGCCCGGTGCAAGGCTTTTTTGCGAAAGTATTTTTGCTGTTGTTTTCTTCTTCATTTAAGATCTCCGTTTTGTTTTATCTGTAGATTTAAAACCATCTTTATTTAGCCTTATAAACGACTTTTCCGCCGCATATAGTATACAAGACTTTTCCTGTCATTTCCCATCCTATAAAAGGCGTATTGCAGGCCTTTGATGCAATATCTTCTTTCTTGTATGCATACTTTTCGTTTAGGTCAAGTATAACGATATCCGCAGGTCCCCCTTCGGCAAGATATCCCGCGTCGAGTTTATATATCCTTGCGGGATTTGTACTCATGCTCGCCAGTAAAGATCTCAGTCTCATCTTTCCTGTGTTCAAAAGATTCATCACGGCAAGAGGCAGTGCGGTCTCAAGTCCTATAATACCGCTGGGGGCCTTGGTAAGCTCCCTTGCCTTTTCTACAGCGGTATGGGGCGCATGGTCCGTAGCGATCATATCTATGGTTCCGTCGGCAAGTCCATTTGCCACAGCCTCTCTGTCAGCCTCTTCCCTAAGAGGAGGATTCATCTTGGCTAATGTGCCGTGTTCTATGGCGGCTTCCTCAGTAAGTGAGAAGTGATGAGGAGTAGCCTCGGCGTAGACCTTTAGCCCTTCAGCTTTAGCTCTTCTTACCATCTCAACGCCCTCTTTTGTGGAGATATGCTGGATATCGATGGCGGCTCCTGTTTTTCTCGCCAGCTCGATATCTCTTCGGATCATATTTATCTCCGCATCTCTCGGAGATCCTCCGATGCCGAAATACTCGCTGGCTTTTCCTCTGTTGATACCGTTGTTTTCGATAACCGATGGATCTTCTTCATGGAAGCTCAAAGGAAGATCCAGCGCCTTACTCTTTTTCATAGCCTCAAGGACTATTTCTTCTTTAACAAGAGGAATACCGTCATCCGTAAAGCCAACCGCTCCACACTTTGCAAGAGCATCAAAATCAGTTAACTCCTCCCCCTTCATTCCATACGTTACGTTAGCGCAGGCATATACATTTATATCTGTCTCTTTTCCTTTTTCAAGAACGTACTTAAGGGTTTCGACATTATCGATCGTCGGCTTTGTGTTGGCCATCATAACGACGCTTGTATAGCCGCCTGCTGCCGCCGCTTTCGCTCCCGTATAAATATCCTCTTTATCCGTAAATCCGGGGTCACGGAAATGTACATGTACGTCTACAAACCCCGGCGCTATAATCTTACCCGCAGCATCAATAGTCGTTATCTCCTGTAAATCATCCTCCGATATTTTTTCTTTTATGCAAAGGATTTTCCCTTCGGATAAAAGAATATCTCTTACACCGTCAAGTCCCGATACAGGGTCTATAACCCGTCCGTCTTTAATAAGTATCATATTTTCACCCATAAAAAGCCCGTAAACATCCGGGCACATTTTCTGCTCTTTTCAGCACATTGTACCATAAATATTTACGGGCGTGAATTTTTATATAAAATTTATTCCTCTTTGCTCAGGGCTTTTTCTGCCTTTTCAGCCTCTATCTGAAGCATAAATTCCTTGGCATCATCGGGGATGTCATCGATATTATCTCCGCCTACATCAACGTTAAGGGGCGGCTTCTTAAAGAGGATATCATACATAACCGGTATGATAAACAAAGTCATCAAGGTTGCGTACAAAAGTCCGCCGGCTATAACAAGTGCCATTGCTCTTCCCATCTGGCTTCCCATATCATCGCCGAAAATAAGGCTTGCCTCTGCAAGGATAGTTGTAAGGGCCGTCATAAGGATAGGTCTCATACGGGTCTTTCCTGTTGCAATAAGAGCATCCCTTCTTTCCATACCGCCCATTCTAAGCTGGTTCGTATAGTCTACGTATACGATTCCGTTATTAACAACCGTACCGGTAAGGACTATGAATCCCATAAGTGCCATCATTGAGATATTTTCGCCGGTAAACCAAAGGGACATAAAACCTCCGGTATAAGCAAGAGGCAAAGTAAAGAGTACGATGAAGGGCGAGAGCAGGCTCTGGAACTGCGCTACCATTACAAAGTAGATAAATGCGATACCCATTAAGAATATAGGCATCATATCCTTTACCATCTTCATAGTTGCTTCCGATTCACCGCCCATATCAATGGTATAACCATCGGGTACTTCGTACTTATCAAGAAGAGGACGAAGTTTTCTCGAAAGAAGAGTTTCATTTTCTCCTTCGGCAACTCCTGCAGTTACGGTAATATATCTCGTCTGGTTCTCACGCGAGATACTGTTGTATCCGTCTTCAAAAGATAAGGTTGCAAACTCTGAAAGCGGTCTTGTCTCCTGCGCAGATGCCTGCGTGCTCATGCCGCTTCCGCCCATTGCAGAACCAAAATCTGAGCCGCCAAGAGCTGAACTAAATCCTTCGTTTCCTCCCATAGAGGCAGTAAATCCTCCCGACGCCCCCGTAAGAGATGAACTCTTAATTTCGGTTTTTGTCTCTTTATCGTCATCTTCCGATTTTTCTTCGGGAGGTGTTACGGGAATCGCAATATCAAGAAGGTTCTCAGCTGTTACCGGATCTAATTCGTCAACGATATCAACCTTCATATCTACACCGTCTACGGTAACCGTGATGGCGTTCTTTGTTGTAGCCATTTCTGCGGCTACAGCCTGATAAATCTGTGCTACGGTAACACCGTATTTGATAGCCTTATCTTTATCTACGTCAAGGTGAAGGACCTTGTCCGCCTCTTCCTGTCCGTTGCTTATATCTACATATCCGTCAACCTGAGATACGATTTCCATCAGATCTTCACTGATCTTTCGAAGAGTCTCAAGATCCTGTCCGTAGATTGAGATTGAAAGTCCGCTTCCAAGGATCGCTCCCATCTCATCAAGACCACCGGAAACAGATACATCTATTCCAAGCTCTTCCGCGATATCATAGATTGAGTCTGTGATTTTCTTAACTTCTCCGGCGCCGGCTCTTTCATTCTCAGTAGAGATCATCAGTGAGAAGCTGTTGTAAGCTCCGTCACCTCCGCCAAATCCTAAAAGAGCTTCACCGCTTCCGGACATAGATCCGACTGAAGCCACTCCGGGTACTTCGACCGTTCTGTAGATAAGTTCATCCACAAGTCCGTAGGCTTCTTCTCTTGAAAGCTCCTCCTCATCAAAGGAAACAGTTGCCTGTATCTGGTTGCTGGTAAGCTCAGGGATCATAACAATACCCATTCTGAATACCTGCCAGACTGATATTCCCAAAAGAAGTGCAGCCACGGCCAGAGGCACAACCTTAACCTTAAGGCAAAAAGCAAGTACCTTTCCGTAGAGATTCTGTATCTTATCAAAGACTTTATGGCTCTTGGGCTTTGTCTTTCTAAGAAGCGTCGAGCTTGCCGCAGGCACAACCGTCATTGCAACAAGAAGCGATGCCAGCAGACAATATATTATGGTAAGAGCCATAGGAAGCATCAAAGACCTTACCATACCCGTTGTATAAACCATCGGGAAGAATACGCAGACACTGGTAAGGGTGGATGCGACAACCGCTCCGGCTACCTGGTTTGTTCCCTGAACCGCAGCTCTCGGCGCATTTATGCCTCTTCCTCTTAGCCTGTATATATTTTCGATGATAACGATTGAGTTATCAACAAGCATACCGATTCCCAGCGCCATACCCGATAGAGACATCATATTCAGGGAAATTCCCGAGAAATACATAGCCACGAGGGATAAAAGTACACTTAAAGGAATGCTTATGGCAACAACGATGGTCGGCATCACGTCTTTTAAGAAAAATGCAAGGATGATAACCGCTAGAGCCGCGCCGAGGATCATACTCTGCATTACGCTCTTGATGATTATCTCTATATAGTCACCCTGATCCACCATAACAAGGATATCAAGACCTTCGTATCTGTCCTCGAGTTCCTTTATCTCCGAGCGAAGGGTACGGCTTACCTCGTTTGTCCCGACTGTGCTTGCTTTATAAACGGACAGAATTACCGCGCTCCGGTTATTAAGTCTTGCGTACGTGGTTCCTGAGTTGTCAATAACCGTAATATCCGCAACGGAGTCAAGGGTTATATCTCCGATTCCGTCTATGCTTGCAAGGAGCATATTTCCAAGGTCTTCAACGGAATCGTAATTGTTTCCGATCTTAAGAAGCCATGAATTGTCATCTTTATCATCAATATATCCCGCAGGCATCTCGAAGTTTTGTGCATATATGAGTGCAGAGATTGTATCAAGGGATAAAAGTCCGTCTGCATTTGCACTCTCGAGAGCAGTTTTACTTTGATCCTCAAATGTCTTTTCGGCATCATTGTAGCTTTCCCATCCGCTCTCTAACTGTTCCTTTGCGGAATCCATCTGTGTCTTCCCGGCATCAAGCTGTGCCTGAGCTGTTTCGAGAGCGCTCGCTCCGGTAGCAAGCTGTGCCTGTGCTGCAGCAAAACCTGCTGCCGCCTGCATCTTAGCTGCCTCGATATCTGTGTAGGAAACGCCGAGTTTTTTAAGCTCCTCCTCAAACTTTGCAACAATACCTTTTGTTACTTCTATCTCAACCTCTAAAGCCGTAAGTTCCGACTTGTAGCTGTTTATTGTCTGCTGCGCGGTCTTAAGCTGAGGGAGGGAACTTTCGGTCTGGGCAACGGTAGTCTGAAGTCCTGCTTTTGTAAGTGTAAGCGCCTGACTTGTGGAAACAATTGTATCGCCAAGGTTTTCTATTGTCGCATCATCAGTAGGGTTAGCCGCATATGCAGCAATTGCTCCGTTAAGTGCAGTCGATAAAGGCGCAAGATCGGTTACAGTTCCGGAAAGTGTTGACAGTGAGGTTGCAAGAACCTGAATATTTGACATAGTAGAAATTGTCGCATTAGGTGCATCACCAACCGCAGGATTATATTTGCCCTCGTCAGTCACCATGCTGTTTGCCAACTCAATCAATCCATCAAGAGTCTGAATTGTTGTATTGGCGGTATTTATCCCCGTCTCCATCGTACTTACGGTAGAATCAAGATCATCAACGGTTATTCCATATGCGGCGAGAGCTTTTCCGGCCTCTTCGATGGCTGTCTTAAGTACCGCTTCCTGAGCCTGCTGGGTTACGAGCTGGCTCTGGTAGGATGAGAGCTGATCAAGAGCAAGAGATGCCTGCGCCAGCTGGTTGTAGGTTTCCTTCTGCTGCTTTTCAAGCTCTTCCTTTCCTTTTTCCAACTCAGCCTTTCCGCTGTCTATCTTGGCCTGTCCGTCAGCCATCTCTTTTTTGCTCTTATCGAGCTCGGCCTGACCGTCTTCAAGCTGTTTTTTCGCATCATCAAGAGAAGCTCTGGCATCATCTAACGCATCCTGAGCCTTCGCCTTTATTTTTTCATTTAATTCATCTACTTTTTTCTGGTTAAGGGAAACCTGTACGGTTTTTTCGATAAGACCGGTTGCCGAAACATCGGCCACACCGTCCTGTCTTTCAATCTGAGGTAAAAGCGTATCCTCCACAAATCTTGACAGTTCCTCGATATCCTTGCCCTCATAACTTATGGCAAGATACATAGAAGCAAGCATATCCGCGCTTAGTTCAAGTACGTTCGGTATCCCGACCTCCTCCGGGAAAACCGTTCGAACAGTATTTATAGCCGAGGTTACCTTAACAAGGGCGCTGTCCATGTTAGTATCATCCTCAAATTCCAGCTGAACCATACTGTAGTTCTCATAGCTGAAACTGGTAACATTTTTAACGCCTGTTATAGTCCCGAGAGATCCTTCGAGGGGCTCTGTTACAACGGATTCAACCTTTTCGGGGCTGGCTCCGGGATATGTTGTTAATACAAGTAAGTATGGGAGATTTACTTCCGGAAGCAGATCAAGCTGCATTTTCGTTATACTCACTACACCGAGAATCAGTACAGCAAGCACAGCAATAAGAATTGTATAAGGTTTTTTTACGCTGAATTTAGACATCTTTCTCACCCGGCATATCTTCAGAAATTTAGTGCGTTACTGTAACAATATAATCCAGGTGAGAAGATTTTTAAAGAATTGGGCTCTAAAGTTTTTATAAACTTTTTCTAAATATGGGGGAATCCAGGATTTGCCTTGCCACCTCGTCCCCGATGACATTCGTCTTTAATCCCTTGATATCTTCGGGTTTTAATACCCCCGTGACCTCAAAGTAAACATGGCTTTTTTTCTTAGGGAAATTGTCCTTAACCGCGCTTGTTCCGTGGCACGCCATAACAACAATAGGAACATCGGCGTTTTGCGCTATCTTAAACATCGAGTTGTGGAAAGGAAGTAGCGGCTCCTGCGTGGTATTTCGCGTTCCTTCCGGGTAGACTCCCATTGAAACCTGATCATCCTTAAGAAGCTCTACTGCGGTATTAACCGTCTCCATTGCTCTTCCCGGATGCTTTCTGTCAATGGACATAAAACAGCACTTTCTGATGATTCTTCCAAAGATTGGGATATGCATATTCTCTTCCTTGGAAATGAAAGCAAGATCATATTTTCTAAGAACGTACCATGTAAGGATCGGATCAAACTTGGATCTGTGGTTTTGTACAAGCAAAAATCTCGTTCCCTTGGGAAGCTTTTCAAGTCCGGATACATGAACCTTTATCCGCATTATCCATACAGCGAGCTGTGTCGAAATATTTAAAAGCGTCCGATAGTATCGACTGTGTTTCTTATATATTTTTTTAGGGTTTACAAATAGTGAGCTAATCGCCAGTATCAAAACAAATGTGATCATAAATCCTTATCAATCCTCTGCATATACAAGGGCGCATTTTACAGCTCTTTTCCAGCCCTTGATAAGTTCTGTTTTCTTTTCCTTTTCCATAGCAGGTTCGAAGGTTCTTCCCAGCTGCCAGTTCTTTCTGATCTCGTCTTTATCCTTGTAGTAACCGACGGCAAGTCCCGCAAGATATGCGGCTCCGAGGGCAGTAGTCTCCACACTGGCAGGTCTGTCTACGAATGTATCTATTATATCAGCCTGGAACTGCATAAGAAAGTCATTGGCGCTTGCTCCGCCGTCTACTTTTAGTCTGCTTAAGTTAATACCGCAATCCGCCTCCATAGCCTTTAAGACGTCCATCGTCTGGTATGCTATGGATTCCAGCATCGCTCTGACAAAATGTTCTTTTTCGCAGCCTCTTGTCAGCCCCACAACCATGCCTCTTGCATGCTGCTGCCAATAGGGTGCCCCCATGCCTACAAAGGCAGGAACAATATAGACCCCTGCAGTATCATTAACAGCTTCCGCGTACTCACTTGACGCCGCAGCGCTTTTTAGCATTCTCATACTATCTCTTAACCATTGGATACCTGCTCCCGCTACAAACACGCTTCCCTCTAGAGCGTACTCCACATTGTCGGAGTCCGAAGCAGCAATCGTAGTAAGAAGTCCGCTTGTGGAATAGATTGCATCATGTCCCGTATTCATCAGCATAAAGCATCCTGTTCCGTAGGTATTTTTAACCTCACCCTTTTCAAAACAGCACTGTCCAAAGAGAGCAGCCTGCTGATCTCCTGCAGCTCCGGCAATAGGGATCTCGCCGCCTAAAACACTTGTTTCCGTATGGCCGTATAGACAGCTCGAAGGCTTAACCTCCGGAAGAATGCACTCCGGTATATTAAACCTTTTCATAATATCCTTGTCCCAGCAAAGCTTATGGATATCAAAGAGCATCGTTCTTGAAGCATTGGTATAGTCCGTTACGTGCACAGCGCCTCTTGTCAGATTCCAGATAAGCCAGGTATCAACGGTTCCGAAAAGTATATCACCTTTTTCCGCCTTTTCTCTTGCTCCCTTAACATTATCAAGGATCCATGCGATCTTTGAAGCACTGAAATATGCGTCCGGGATAAGACCAGTCTTTGCTCTTATCTTATTGTCAAAGCCGTCCTTCTTAAGATCGTCGATCATATCCGACGTACGTCTGCACTGCCAGACTATAGCATTATATATAGGCTGGCCTGTATGCTTATCCCAAAGGATGGTGGTCTCTCTCTGATTTGTGATTCCGATGGCGGCTATATCTTCGGCGTCGATTCCGAGATTTGCCATACATTCCGCAGCTACGGATAGCTGTGATGACCAGATCTCCATAGGATTGTGTTCAACCCAGCCGGGCTTGGGATAAATCTGCGTAAATTCCTTTTGGCTCATCGCGCAGATATTTCCCTGCTTATCAAAAAGGATGCAGCGGGAGCTTGTGGTTCCCTGATCCAGCGCCATAATATACTTGGTTTTCATTGTAAATACCCCTTAAAACATTTGCTTTATATTTTACTCGATATTAGCCGTGGCGACAATATCCACCCCTGTGTCGCAGACATTTGCGAGCACAACATCCCCGATGGTTACAGGCGCAGATACGGTGACCTTTTTTAATTCCTCAAGACACTCAAAAATCTTTCCCTTTGGAATATCCGTTTTTGTCTTTACGGGGACAACGCTTCTCTCACCGCCGGTTACCTTAACAAGGCTGGTTACGATCCTTCTCGGGTCGGTAAGCTCGTTTGTAACATACTCCGCACCCCTCGGGCAGGTATTCCCCGTAATACTTACTATCTTTCCATCATCAAGGGTTGCAACAACGTTACAGCCCAGCGGGCATCTTATACATGTAAATTCTTTTGTTTCCGTCATATTGTTTCTCCAGAAATTTCTCTTTATTACTGCAGCTCATATTCTTCCTTTTCCCATTATCTGCCCATAGCAGACGGGATGCATCAGGAAACGTCAGTCCGTCTTAACTCTGATGGTTACTTCGGTTAGATCCGGCAGCGCTTCAAGAACCGACTTTTGAAGTATTACCTGCTCCATCTCTCCCGGAGCAAGGGCTGCCTTTTTAAGATTCATTATCTCCTTGTCCCCGGCAAGTACCTGAATCGCGGCCTTTTTATATACGGCTCCGACACGGAACCTGACAGTCTGTCTATCCTCCATACGGGAAAGCCTTATAACCGATGGCACCGTGTAGCGCACTCCATCCACAGCGTTTATCTTTATGGAAGCTTCCGCCTTGTTGCCGGACTCTGAGCAAGAGCATTTTCCTTCTTTTGCCTTTAAATACTCTGCAGCTTTCTTTCCCGCCTGGGCCGACTCTTCGGATACATAATCCACAAGGTCATGTACATGAAGAACATTTCCGCAGGCAAATACTCCCTCTATATCCGTCTCGAGACTTTCGTTTACCAAAGGTCCGCCGGTAACTCTGTTCATCCCGACTCCCAGAGCGTTTGAGAGCTCGTTTTCCGGGATCAGTCCGCAGGATAAAAGAAGGGTGTCACACTTTATCTCCTCTTCCGTACCCGGAACAGGCTTGGAGTTTTCATCTACCTTGGCGATAACAACCGCTTCAACTCTTTCCTTGCCCTTTATATCTACTACCGTGTGGCTTAAAAGAAGCGGTATATCAAAATCGTTCAGACACTGGGCTATATTTCTCTTAAGTCCGCCGCTGTAGGGCATCAGCTCCGCCACAAGTTTAACCTTCGCGCCCTCAAAGGTCATGCGCCTTGCCATAATAAGTCCGATGTCCCCGGAGCCTAAGATGACTACTTCCTTTCCCGGCATACGGCCTTCAATATTAACATACCTTTGGGCTGTTCCTGCTGTGTAGATTCCGGCGGGCCTGTATCCGGGGATGTTAAGCGCTCCTCTCGAGCGCTCGCGGCATCCCATACAAAGGATTACGGCCTTTGCCCTTACAACGACAAGCCCCTCTTCCCTGTTCATATAGGAAACCAGCTTATACTCTCCGTCTTTGGATATATCGATAACCATTGTCTCTAGCTTATATGGTATCTCTAGCTTTAAAGCCTTGTCGATAAATCTCGCAGCATATTCGGGTCCCGTAAGCTCCTCTTTAAAGGTATGAAGCCCGAAGCCGTTATGGATACACTGATTTAAAATACCTCCGAGTTTATTGTCCCTCTCAAGTATAAGAAGATCGCTTACGCCCGCTTCTTTAGCGGCTATAGCGGCGGCAAGTCCCGCCGGTCCTCCTCCGATTATTACTAAATCTTTGTCCATATTTTTACCCCATTTATTCAGGTTATCAGTAAATCTTTCCAAAGCAGCTTTATGCAAATTCTACAATTCCTTGATCTTTCCTACGATGAACTCGGAGCCTTTGTTATTCTTTGTAATCTCCCCTTCGTCTACTCCAAGTTCCCTGGCAAGTATCTCAACAGTCTTCGGAGAACAAAAGCCTGCCTGACACCTTCCCATTCCGGCGCGTGTCCTTCTCTTTACGCCGTCAAGAGTTGTAGCTCCGAGTGGTCTTTTTATTGAATCAACTATCTCACCTTCTGTTACAAGCTCGCATCTGCAGACAACATTTGCATACAGATGATTCTCCTCGATCAGCTTCTTTTTCTCTTCGGGAGAAGCCAGTGCCATAGAAGGAATCCCTTTTCTCTTTGAAACGAAGTTTTCTTTCCTTTTTGCGGGATATTTTTCAACTATCATATCCGCCATATACTCTCCTATGGCCGGAGCGCAGGATAGACCCGGCGACTCGATACCAGCCGCATCGAAAAATCCCGGAGCATCTTTTGCTTCCCCGATTACAAAATCTCCTTTGTCCTCGTGGGCTCTAAGTCCCGCAAAGGATGTGATGATCTGTCTTGTGGGGAGCTGCTTTACGCTAAGGCCGCCGCGCTTTAATATATCGGATAGTCCTTCGGCAGTTGTGTTAACGCCATCAAAATCATCTATATCTACGGCATTGGGTCCTACAAGGAGATTTCCGTGAACAGTAGGAGTTACCAAAACACCTTTTCCGTACTTTGTGGGAAGCTGGAAAATCGTAGAAGAAACGAGGCCGCCTACCGTCTTGTCGAAGAGACAGTACTCACCCTTTCTCGGCACAATATTTATTTTTTCATCGGAAACAAGATTGTGGATCTTCGCGGCATAGACACCGGAAGCATTAACTACGATGCGGCTTTTAAAGTCGCCCTTTGATGTTTTTACAAGATATCCGTCATTTTCCTTTGAAACGCCTATTACCTCGGTATCAAGATGAAACTTAACCCCATTAACCGCCGCGTTTTCTGCAAGAGCAATGGTAAGGTTAAACGGACATACTATCCCTCCCGTGGGAGCGTACAGTGCAAAGCATACCTCATCCGAAAGCTCGGGTTCGATTTTCCTTGCCTCATCCCCGGTAATTATCCGCAGGTCCTTTACGCCATTTTGACGTCCCTGCTCTAAAAGGCGTTCGAGCTGTCCTTTGTCCTTTGCATCAAAACAAAGAACCAAAGATCCGTTTCTCTTAAAAGGGAAATCCAGATCTTTAGAGAGCTGTTCCATCATCTCGTTGCCGCGGACATTCAGCTTAGCCTTAAGGGATCCGGGCTTTGCGTCGTATCCCGCATGCACAATTCCACTGTTCGCCTTTGAGGTTCCTTCACAGACATCACTGCTTTTTTCAATTACGCAGACATCAAGGTCATACCTCGAAAGTTCCCTTGCAATAGCGCATCCCGTGACTCCCGCCCCGATAATTATGATATCTTGCATATATTTACCCCGCATTTCTATCAATTTATAGTTATATTTTACTACGGAAACCGGATTTTCGCATTAAGTTTTTATGCATACTGCGGCGAATTCAGAAACTATTTTGAATTTCTTTGTGAAATATTGTTAAAAACAGGGAATTTAAGGAAACCGCCCTGAAGAGAAAAGATTTAGTCCTTATTTTGTTATAAATGCACAAAAGGCGGAGCCATTCAGGTTCCGCCTTAAATAATCGTTGTTTTTGGTCGTTTCCGAACTTTTATCAGTCGATAACGTTCTTTACGCCTACAATGTTCATAAAGTTGATACCGCTGATGCAGCATCCGAGTCTGGAGTTTGCTTCGTGAACGATCTGGTTATCCCCGATGTACAAAGCAACGTGTGAGCATCCGCCGCTGCCGTAGCAGATTATATCTCCGGGCTGTGCCTCGGAAAGGGAGATGCTTCTTCCGGCGTTGTTAAACTGACTGGATGGTGTTCTTCCTACGCTGTAACCGAAGTTTGCAAGTACGTAAGAAGTAAATCCGCTACAGTCCGTTCCGCCTGAAAGGCTCTGTCCACCCATCACGTATCTTGTTCCGACATAGGATTTAGCATACTCAATGATGCTGCTTCTGATGTCGCTGCTTGATCCCGCGGATACGCCGGATGATATTGTAGTATCCTCGGCGATTGCCTGTGCTGCCGCAGCAGCTGCTGCAGCCGCCGCTGCCGCTGCGCGCCTGTCGGCTTCAGCCTTTCTCTTGGCCTCTGCTTCCGCGCGCTCTTCCTCGATAGTCTTGGCGGTAACGTAGCTTTCCTGGATCGTTACATAATCGAGGCATACATAGCCTTCTTTATCTCTTGTATAATTAACCTTTACCCATTCAAGAGGCTTTTCCTCTTCGGTTTCGGTATTTGTGCCTTCCGTATCAATGGCGCTTGCTGTTTCTTCGGATGCATCAGCCCCTGCTGCGCCGCTTAACGTAACAGATTCGGTGGTGGGAGTTTCAGTCTCTTCGATATTTTCGGCTTCCTCACCCTCGGTATCGTCAGCCTTTTTCGCACGGCTCAATCTCTCCGCACGAATATCCTCGTCCTCGGATACATCAAGCTTGTCCCCGGATCTGACAGAGCCGATGACAGTCGCATCCGTATTGGCTTCCGCTCTTACGTTTAAAAGGTTACACTGAACAACAGCCACCTTTTTAACATAATCCTCGATAACCTCGAGGGCTTCATCTCCATATATAAAGAAGTCGGACCTTACGAATCCTTCCACATTTCCGGATATTACGTTAAACCAGATTCCATCGGAAGCCTCTACTCTGTCAAGTATCTCACATACAGAGCCGTTGTACATATGTCCGACAATCTCCGACTCAGTAGTGGCCTGTGACCTTACATTGATAAAATCACTGACGTTTGCGATGGCGAAGTTTGCATACTCCTCTTCGTAGATTGACATATCAAACTCGATATCGAGCTCTGCGGCACTGGAGGTTACAACCCCCATCATATCGGACTCTACAGTCTTTTTATCATATGAATTACCAAGGACGGATAATACAGCTGATGCACCGCCGTCTCCGGCAACCTGTTTCTCGGTAGCAAAGGTGTTGATGGCAGGCACTGTACCCATAACTGCCGCTACAGTTCCGATTGCTAACCCTCTATAAATTTTTCTCTTTATCGTTTGTAACATTTTTTTAATATTTTAAGTGTTATTGTTAAACAATTTGTAACAATCCTATGATACAATACCTACATGAAAAAATTCAAGTCTTTATTTATTATTTTACCCATTTTATTGATTTTAATAGCTGTGGGTGCTTATCTGATCTCTTCCGGAAAGCTTAAACTAAACCGTTCCGGCAGCAATGAGGAGACTGTCGCGGAAGAAACAGAAATAAACCCCGAAGAAATCGCCGAGCCCGAACCCGAGCCTGAACCTGAACCCGAACCGGAACCGCCTTTTGAGGAGTACGATATCCACCTTTTAATGGTAGGCGACAATCTGTACCACACAGGCGTTATCAGATCCGGTGAACAGGCGGACGGAACAAGGAACTATGACCATGAGTTCCTCGGAATCCAGGACCTTCTTTCTCTTTCCGACATCAGGATAATCAACCAGGAGACTCCCTTCGGCGGAAATGACAGAGGCTTCCAGAGCTATCCTGTTTTCAACACCCCTACCGAAGTCGGAGATTCTATAGCAAAATTCGGATTCAATGTTATGCTGGGTGCCACAAACCATGCTACAGATATGGGTATCAGCGGCCTCTATAATTTCTACGATTATATGCATAACAACTACCCTCAGGTACTTATCGCAGGTATCCACGGAGAAAATATCACCTCCAAGATTCCTCACACCGTTACCGGAGAACAGGGCGTAAATATCGTCCTTGAGACTGACGGTACCGCTTCTGATGTTACTCCCGAGGAAGCTGCCATTTCGGCTGTCTGCAATGACAAGTACGATTATTCAAGGATCGGACTTTTAAAGATCAAGGATTATACCTTTGCAATCCTTAACTACACATATGGAAACAATACCGAGATTTATCCTACCTCATCGGAAGGACATCTGGATTTCCTTACAACCTGGAATCCCGATACAAGATACATCAACTTTACCGAGCTTAACCCTCAGGTACTCGAGGATATCAAACTTGCAAAGACCGTAGCAGATGTCGTTATCGTCTGCCCCCACTGGGGAGTTGAGTACACAACCACCCCTACCGATTATCAGGTCAGCTGGGCTAAGCAGATGACCGAGGCCGGAGCCGATGTTATCATCGGAGCTCACCCCCATGTCCCCGAACCCGTTGAATGGATCACATCCGACAACGGAAACGAAAGCCTTTGCTACTACTCCTTAGGAAACTATGTATCAACCCAAAACCAGTCGACGGACGTCCTTCTCGAAGGTCTCGCCTGGGTTTCCTTCCACGTTACCGAAGAAGGAATCTCTATTACCAAAGATCAGTGCGGAATCGTTCCTCTTGTAAACCATTACAGCTGGAACCCCTTGAGATATGAAAGGACCTACCTCCTCGAAGATTATTCCGCTGAACTTGCCGGAAAACACGGCGTGTACGGTCACGGCGGCTTCTACCTCAGCTACGACAAGCTTCAGGAAAGAGCAACTACCATCTTCGGCGACAAGATCCTTACCAGAGAGCAGATCTTCTCTCAGTTTGACGACGCAAAGCGCGAAGAGCTTATAAGCTCCTACGATTCGATGCTTGCAGGATATGACGCCGCAAGAGACGTGGGGACCCAGGCAGA
>Ga0256405_10003018_pt1 | contig 36210 bp, 31 predicted proteins | sample RumenRJG_02DNA_FD_189096 | JGI IMG/M metagenome (GOLD analysis project Ga0256405, IMG submission 189096) | Bovine rumen microbial communities from Lethbridge, Alberta, Canada - RJG_02 | ecosystem: Host-associated > Mammals > Digestive system > Stomach > Rumen | place: Canada: Alberta...
TTGTCTCTTTTTTGCAAAATCGGGCATAAAGTCCCTCAAAAAGAGAATAATCAACATCATCGATGGCCTCGCGGCAGTTTTGGCGTTTCCACGAGGATGCACGGTCGAAGTTAATTAGCAGACCCTAGTTAGCAGGGGTCTATTATCCGCATCTATAAACTGTAGAAGGGGCACTATGATAAGAATTCCGCTGGCCGAAAAATCTACCTGATGAATAGTAAGGACAGCCGCAAAGCAAAGCAAACGGTCTATTTGCCTTTAAGATTTATAAGATCCAGAAACTCGGCTCTGGTCTTGGACTGATTGAATGCTCCGGTGAAGTCGCTGGTAACCGTCACGGAGTGCTGCTTTTCCACGCCCCGCATCTGCATGCACAGGTGTTCGGCCTCGATGACCACCATCACGCCAAGAGGATTGAGCGCATGCTGTATGCAATTTTTTATCTGACTTGTCATGCGTTCCTGTACCTGCAGGCGATGGGAAAAGATGTCTACGACCCGCGCTATCTTGCTCAGACCGGTAATATAACCATTGGGGATGTAGGCCACGTGGGCCTTGCCATAGAAAGGCAGGATATGATGCTCGCAAAGAGAGAAGAAATCGATGTCCTTTACAATGACCATCTGAGAATAGTCCTCACGAAATTTCGCAGAATTGAGCACCTCTTCCGGATCCATATTATAGCCGCTCGTCAGCTTTAATATCGCTTTTGTCACACGCAGAGGCGTACGCTTAAGTCCCTCTCGCTCCGGATCCTCGCCAATGAGACTTAAAATATCTCTATAATGCTCCTGCAGCTTTATATCCCGCTCGGAAAAATCCTGTTCTGTCATAAAATAATGCTATTCGTCGATGTGACTGATCACCTGAATGGCCGACCGGACGACGGTCACGCCGGAAAAAGAATTGAGACTGCGGACCTGCGACATAAAGGCGCGAGCCTGCGCTTCGGTCCGGAAATTGCCTACCCTGCACACCCAGCGCGGCGAAAAGAAATGAGTATAGGCGGGAACCTCAGGGAAGAAACTCTTGAAGCGTGAAGCCGCTTTCTCGGCCTCCTGACGCGAAGAACGCGAGTTGCTGCCTGCAAAAATCTGCACCCTGTATCCGCTTACCGTATAACGATGCACCTTTCTGACCGCAGGACGTGCTGCCGGTGAAGCTGCGTCATTCTCCTTCTCTTCCGTGTGGTCATCGCTACGATTAGCCTTCTTCTCCGGAAGCACATTATCCCTTTTCTTTGTGTCGCTGTCTGGCCGGGTCTTGTGTTCCTTGGCATGCTGCACGATGTTCTCGCCCTCGTGAGGCACAGTCACGGTATCGCCGTTGAGCAGACGGGTAAGGCGGGCGCTCTGTGTGATCTTTATAGTGCCCTCGCCCGGTGTGCTCTTCTGCAAATCCCTGACAAAATCAGTCTGCGCGAAAGAAAATATCGGAACTACCGCAATGATGACAGGAATGACAAATCTCATATCTTAAAAAATATAAGACACAATACGGAGGCAGAGAGTCTCCATATCATGTCTTATTAAAGGGATAATGTATTACTTCTTCCAAGCATCGATAATACCCTTGAAGTCAGCAGCCTTAAGGGAAGCACCTCCGATGAGGCCGCCGTCGATGTCGGGCTTGCTGAACAGCTCGGGAGCATTGGAAGGCTTGCAGCTGCCACCGTAAAGAATGGTAGTATCCTCAGCAGCCTGCTTGCCGTACTTGTCGGCTACGATAGAACGAATGTAGGCGAGCATTTCCTCAGCCTGATCAGCCGTAGCAGTCTTGCCTGTGCCAATGGCCCAGATAGGTTCGTAAGCCAGCACGATATTCTTCCACTCCTCTGCAGAGAGATTGAACACAGAGCCTTCGAGCTCGGCCTTTACTACCTCGTTCTGCTTGCCGGCCTCGCGCTCCTCAAGAGTCTCACCGCAGCAGAAGATCACCTTAAGGTTGTTCTTGAGAGCGAGAGCTACCTTGTTCTTAAGGATCTCAGGAGTCTCGTTATAATACTGGCGCCTCTCGGAGTGGCCTAATATTACATACTGTGCGCCGGTGCTCTTAACCATCTCGGCAGACACTTCGCCGGTGTAAGCACCCTTCTCCTTATCAGCGCAATTCTCTGCGCCGAGAGCTACCACGTTCTGATCGAGTATTGCAGCTACGCTGGCCAAATGAATAAACGGGGTGCAGATGATGACACCGCAAGCCGGTTTGTCGGCCTTGCATACTTCGTTGATTTCCTTAGCTAAAGCTACACCATCCTGCAGGTTCATATTCATTTTCCAGTTACCTGCTACGATTTTCTTTCTCATTGTATTATTGTTTTTAATAAGATCTTGCTTACCAATGATATTATTAGCTCGTTTTTCCCTTCTGTTGCGCAGGGAAACGCTTATTCTGCCCGCGAAAATACGAAATATCAACGGAATAAAGAACAGCAGAAGCCATTTTATTGTAGATGTCATTCCGTGAGAGACATTTCCGTAAGTTAAGGATAACTTTCCAAGCGCGCTTGTCAGGCTGTCTTCGTCCGGAAGTGCGTTCTTTCCCCATTTGTTGAGTATCTTTCCGTTTTTCACCAGCATCACTCCCGGATTGGAGCGTATCATGGTCTTGAGCATCGTCTCATCGGCATAATAGAAGGGGAAGCGGATGCCGGCGGAGTGCTCCCATGCCTCCGCAGCCTGGTGAGAAGACGAGGTCAGGCCGCAGATGCCGTAGTTGTAACGCCGGCAATAGTCGTATATGTCCCCGATCGCATCAATCTCGCCGTTGTCCGTCGTCTCCACGCGCGGGAAGATGAGCCAGAAGAAATAGTTCTTCTGATGCAGGATATCATGTGTGACCTCCTCGTCTTTATCCGAGAATACAGCGAAATCGTAAATCTCCGGTTTATAGCCGGGACTGACCTCCTCTGTGCGGGAGTCGATGAATTTCCAGGTTGAATCGGGATAGTTGTCCAGCGTAAACTCCTTTCGCTCCCCATTCTTCTCCAGAATAAACGTCGTCTTGTACTGCGGAGCCTGGGCGCCGGCGGGAATACTCATGGCCCCGGGGATATCCTGACCTATGTAATAAGGGCGATAGTCCACCAGAGGCAGATAATGATAGGACCAGAGACTTACAAGCAGAATAAACAGCAGAGAATAGAGTTGCACACCGCGATGCGGGCCTTTGTCCAGGACGCGAACTATCCTGTCCGGGAAAAACAGTGTGACCGTCGTAAAGGCAAGCAGGAAGATGTTTTTGAGAAATGTATCGCGGTTGCTCAGATGCAAAGCCTCGCCGAAGCAGCCGCAATCCGAAATCTTACCCGTGACATATATATATAATGTAAGAGCTGTCATGAGCAGCATCATAACAAACGACAAGACGGAGGCTATCTTGCGGCGGAGGCCGAGCAGCAAGTGGACGCCAAGGACAAACTCGAAGGTGCTCTCCAACACAGACAGCAGCTGCAACAACACGCCGTCATCGCTAATGCTAAGGCCGAAGGTGTTCAGGTACTCGCCTATCTTGATGGCGCCGCCCTGCGGATCAACGGCTTTCGTAAAGCCGGAAAAAATAAAAACGAATGCTGTAAGCAGGCAGCAAGCCTCAACCACTACACCGGTAAGCCTGCCTTTAGTCTTCATATCTAAGGCGTATCAGAGCAAACAAAGCGTAGTTGATGATATCCTCATAATTGGAAGCAATACCCTCGCTCACCTGCGTCTTGCCCATGTGATCTTCGATTTGTCTTATCCTGTATAATTTGACAAGAATTAGGTCGGTGATAGAACTGATCCTCATGCCACGCCAGGCCTCGCCGTAGTCGTGATTTTTCATCTGCATCAGGCGAAAAGTCTCAGCCATATATTTGTCATAGGCAGCGAGAGCCTCCTCCGTCGTAATATCCGGCTGCAGCACAGGATGCAGCTCCAGCTGAATAAGCCCGATTATACTGTAATTGACAAGCCCCACGAACTCCGAGTCCACACTATCGTGCACCAGAGCCACTCCGCTGTCCTCTATCTGCCGGATGCGTTTCGCCTTGTTCAGAAGCTGGTCGGTGACAGACGGGACGCGCAATATCCTCCAAGAGGGAGAATAGTCCTCAAGCTTCTTTGCAAACAATTCCCGACACGAAGACGAGATCTGCTTATACTGGCTTTCGGTATCAGCCATAGCTCTTTATTCTGCAAATCTGATTATCTGTCCCGGACGCAGGCGCGATTTTGCAGAGATGTTATTCTGCCTCGTAAGCACATCTACAGAGGTGCCCAATTCAGCAGCAATGCTCTCCAGCGTATCGCCACGCTTTACCTTACGATACCTCACGTCGGAAATAGTATTGCTCTTCTCACCTTCCCTTTCGGCAGAAGCGTACTTCTCATCCGAAGACTTGTCGGTATTATAGAATGTGTAGAAATCCTGTACAATATCCTGATGTTCGAAATCGAAAAGCAAAGCCGGATCTATTGCTTTACCAAGAAATAGTGTCTCAAAATGGAGATGTGAACCGGTAACGAGACCTGTATTTCCGCCCAGACCGATAGGCTCGCCCGCCTTTACTACCTGGTTTTCCTCTACCAGCTGCTTGGAGAGGTGTCCGTACACCGTCTCGAGCCCATTGTTATGGCGTATCACGACATATTTGCCATAGCCACCGGCTTCATAGCTCACGATCCTTACTCGGCCGGAATAAGCCGACTTGATGGTATCACCGATATACACTTTTATGTCTAGACCCTTGTGCACCCTGCGGAATGCCGGGCGATAGCCATAGCCTGAGGTTATTTTGGTAGAGGGCGTAGGCATACAGAAATGGCGCAAATCTATACGGAACGAATCCGGTATCGCAGCACCCTTATAATGGTGTACCGAGTTGTTATTAAAATCGGGATAAAGCCCCTTCAGCTCCTCATTACGCTCTATTGTGAGCAGATGTTTCAGCGAAATAGAATCAGCAGCTTTGACCCTATGATCTACAGGAGCCTGACGGGCTATGAGATCCTGTGCGTTACTTGCAACCGGGAGCGAAGCAAAAAATAAAAATCCTACAAAAGATAATACACTATGTTGAAAATTCATTGAAAAATCTTACAGAAAACTGTTTATTTTTAGTTCTTACATTGCAAATATAACAATTTGCCGGTTTACAGCAAAACGAGGCGGCAAGCAAATCTTCTTTTTTTACGGATACTTAACTATTCGGACTTAATTCAGCCTTTATTTTGTATTCGTTAGATTTAATAGCTGTTATCACGCTATTATTTCACACTTTTGCATTCATCTTTTCGTGGGGAACAATACATTGCCTGGGCCAATGTTTCATTCTCCAGAGCCTTGCTAAGAAAACGCCTTAAAAGGATGCCGGCCGCATGGCGGTCTACGACATTCGGAAAACAGTTATAATGCAAACTGGCATAATCACGTCCATCTTAAAACAGGCAAAAATCGCCTCTTGCAACTACTTAAAAATCAACGCTCATATAAGGACAAAAATTACAAAGGAGATAATTTTAATTATGTGCCTTGTGATAAAAATTATGTGCCTTGTGAGTTTTCTTACATGCTGAAAGATTTTTGGAGATGTGCGAAACGACATATCTCAACAAGCGAGCATTTGTCGTTTACGGAATCAAATGTAATTTTATAAGACAGCCTCCGACGACTTAGAGCCGGCCTTCCGGCATATTCATATATGTGCCTTCCGCTATAAAATATGCGTCAAGATGAATGGACTTTCCATTATTCGTCGTCCTCTTTTCCGCCGGAAATGGTAAACTTTTCCAGATCATACATCGAGCCATTGTAAACGTTCAGATCCACGTATGACTTGATACCTTCTACCCTGCCGAAATCAGTATGCTGCCAGAACTTCCACTCGCCCTGATACTTCAACGTGTCCACATAGTAATGAGCTATCCAATAGGGGTAGTCCTTAAATTTATCGCTGGAGAAGTATTTTTGTTTGAATTTATAATAGGTGTAGAGTATCGGCTTCACTTTGTAATGGTCGCCTACGATGCGAAGCCATTCAAGGGCGGCCTTTTCAATCTCGGCGGGAGACATATCGCCAGTCTTCTCAAAATCGAGCACGGGAGGAAGGTCTCCGTCGGTGAGATGCACCTGCCGCAGGAAGAACTCCGCCTGCTGCCGGGCGCTCACGCCGGGCACGAAGAAATGATATGCACCCCTTATGAAGCCATATTGGGAAGCCTGAAAGAAATTGTCGTTAAAGTTCTCGTCGAGCGAAGATTTTCCCTCTGTGCTCTTGATGATAACAAACCGAACAGGATTGCCGTCAATCGTCGCGTCGCGCAACTTTTCCCAATTGATGGCTCCCTGATAGTGCGAGACATCTATACCCTGCACCGAATAGCCGTCGGGATACTTTGAATCGCCGAAAATGGCTTTCCATATCAGAGTGCTGCGGGGTGAGAGAAACAGAGAATTGAACAGGAAAAGATAAACAAAGAGCCCCGCCAGAGCCCCCAGTATGAGTTTCCAGGCCGGCATCTTAAGCAGGCGCTGGAACGCATAGAGCGGATTTCGGGCGGACTTACGATATACTACTCTTCGTCTTTTCCTTATCATAAATAATCAGAAAGTTCCCCGCTCTCTCGAGAATCAAAAAAGCGGGGAACTTATATAAGGAAGTAATCTATTACTTCTCGCTTTCCAGTTTCAGCGTCTTGGTAGGCTGGTCGCAAACATCCGAGGGTCCCCAGTACTGGATAGGACCCGGATAAACGTATTCGGTATTCTTGGCCCACTCGTCTCTCTTGGCAGCAAATGTTTTGAACGGTTTGCCGTCAAGGTCTACGAGAGCCTTGCGGATCACGGGCTTCATCTCGCCGTTGCGCTTCTCCATGTTCATCATCATGGTGATAGGCACGCCGCCGGCTTTCCATTCGTCGGTCTTAGCCGTAAGGTTCTTCACGATGGCCATATATCCGGTCTTATCGTTGGCTATAAGCTGTGCAGCGCTTACGCCGAGGCTGTAGCAATAGTCTGCATCGAAATTGGAGGGAGCAGCGCAGCGACCCTCATAGCCGAAGAAGTGATGCTGTGCGGCAAACTTGCCATCATACTTGCCTTCCTTTTTCCACTTTGCCAGCAGGTCGCCCACCATCTCAGAGAGAAGTTTTTCGGTCTCGATGAGAGATACCTGCACATTTCCGTGAGGATCGCGGTCCAGCGAAAGCTGGCGAGCCACTCCGTCAGGCAGAGTAGCGAATGTCTCTGCGTTTGCAGGGCTCAGGTGCGAGATGATATACTTGCGCTGAGCGTCCTTGTCGAGGTTTCTGTAGTCTGCTCCGTGTGCGGCGAGCAGGTCGTTGAGCTCCTGTATCAGACGTCCGATGGCAGGGATAAACTCTATGAGGCCTTCGGGCACCAGAACAACGCCGAAGTTGTTGCCCTGGGCAGCTCTGTAAGCTACCACCTTGGCTATCTGCTCGACAATCTGATTGAGCGTCATGTCGTTCTTCTCAATTTCCTCAGAGATAAGGCAGATATTCGGATGTGTCTGAAGAGCGCACTCCAGAGCTATATGGCTGGCAGAACGTCCCATCAGTTTGATGAAATGCCAGTACTTGCGGGCGGAGTTGCAGTCTCTCTCGATATTGCCAATCACCTCGCTGTAAGTCTTGGTAGCTGTATCAAAGCCGAAGGATGTCTCAATCTGATCGTTCTTGAGATCGCCGTCGATCGTCTTGGGGCAGCCTATCACCTGAACGCCGTATTTATGCGCAGCATAATATTCAGCCAGAACGCAGGCATTGGTATTGGAGTCATCACCGCCTATTATAACGATGGCCTTTATGTCCAGCTTGCGGATAATCTGCAGGCCCTTCTCAAACTGGTCTTCCTTCTCGAGCTTCGTACGCCCGGAACCGATAAGATCGAAGCCGCCGGTGTTGCGATAATCCTTGAGCAAGTCTGCGGTTATCTCGATGTAATTGTGATCTACCAGTCCGCCCGGGCCCATGAGGAAGCCGTAAAGGCGGTTCTCGGGATTGAGCTTCTTGATCTCATCAAAGAGGCCGCAGATCACATTATGACCGCCGGGAGCCTGGCCGCCGGAGAGAATCACGCCCACATTCATCTTCTTCTGCGTAGCTTCTTCACCCGGAACAAACTCCACGAGAGGCATACCATATGTATTGGGGAAGAGCTTCTTGATCTCCTCCTGATTATCCACACTCTGGGTCGGTTCACCCTCTTTTACTTTTACTGCACCTTGTAGAGCTTTAGGCAACTTAGGCTCATATTTCGCTCTCTCTATTTGCAAATCACTTTTTTCCATCGTTTTGCTTTTTATTTTTGTCCTGCAAAGATAGAAATTTACCCGCAACGGGCAAAGGTTTGCCCTTCCTTTATAGGGCGAAAAGCGCTCATTTGTCCGTATCTACAAGAATTACTACCTTTGCATTAATCAAACGGACACCAATTTAGTAAGCATGGGAAGAAACAAATTCTCCGCATCCGAAATAGAGAACATACGCAGGCTGCTAAACAAGAAGAACTCCTCCAATAGGTACAGGCAGAAGCAGATCAGACATATTCTGAGGGTAGAATACGGCTTTCAGATATCCGACTTCAACATCCAGGGCAAGGCCTTTGGCGAGGCCGATCTGAACGAGGCCATACGCAGAGGACGCATCGCTGTGCTCGACGATGCGACCATAGAGGAGATGAAAAAGCGCTATCGAGAGAACAAGGAAAAGTACAGCCAATATTATAATGTGCAGGACAATGACGAAAAGTGATAACGAATTAGTATGCCGGACCATCTCGTCAAAATACCTGATGCGCAGGCCTTGGATGACAGTAAGGTGTGATTCCGTTGCCATCCCCGGAGGCAAGGTTAATCCCGAATACTACGTCCTGGAATACCCCGGATGGATCAATGTGATAGCCATCGACGAGAGCGGGAATATGCTGCTGGAGCGCCAGTGGCGACAGGCGGCCGGCATCATCTCGACCGAGATACCCGCCGGGGTTATGGAAAAGGGAGAAACGCCGCTGCAGGCAGCCCAGCGAGAACTGCTCGAAGAGACGGGCTACACGGGAGGGGAATGGAGCGAGCTGCTCACCCTCTACCCCAACCCGGGGCTGATGAACAACAAGTGTCATTGTTTTCTGGCCCGCGGTGTCAGACGGACCGACTCTCAGCACCTCGACGAGACAGAGTGTCTGGAGGTATTCACCGCTACACAGGAGGAGGTGTTCCGGCTTCTCTGCGAAGGAGCCTTTATGCAGGCCATGATGGTGGCACCTCTGTGGAAATACTTTTATAAGAACAGGAAATAACTAACTAATCATATTACAAGTCATGGAAATAGGACAAAGACTGCCAGATGTCCTTGGCAAAGATCAGGACGGACGGCTGTGGAAAACAGAAGATCTGAAAGGCAAGAAGATTGTGCTCTACATCTATCCCCGCGACTCTACGCCGGGATGCACCAACGAGGCCTGCAACCTGCGCGACAACTATTCCCGGTTCCTCGCAGAAGGGTACGCAGTCATCGGCGTCAGCATGCAGGGCGCTGAGTCGCATCGCAAATTCATCGCCAAGAACAACCTGCCCTTCCCGCTCATCGCCGACGTCGATGGGACGCTCATCAAGGAGCTCGGCGCATACGGCGAGAAGAAGATGTACGGCCGGACCACGATGGGCACACTGCGCATGACCTTCATCGCCGACGAGAACGGCGTCATCACCCGCATCTTCGGCCCAGGAAAGGTCAAGGTAAAGGAGCACGCCTCCCAGATTCTGGACTAATCAGCTATGATTTGCCACGATAAATAGCTGAAAATGCACTGAAATAAGAGAATTAAGTGCAATTTAAGATTATATAAGAGGAATAAGACTTTGATTCGTGGATTAATTCATACTTTTGCCAATATCAAAACATACTAAAACTGATATGAAAATGAACAGATTATTTTTGATTCCAATTTTGGCGGCCACAGTAATTCTCGGAAGCTGCGCGAGCAAGAAATCCCTCGAGAACTGTCAGAACGAGAATAAGATACTCTCTGCCAACTATCAGAATACGAAGGATAAACTTGCAGATGCGCAGTCGAAGCTTGCCGCAAGTCAGGCACGCGTTACATCGCTCGAGCAACAGCTTGAGGAGCGCAACCGCGACTACGCTAAGCTGCAGGCTTCGCTCGACAAGAGCCTCACGGCCGGCAGCCAGACCAACATCAATATCTCCAAGCTGGTAGATCAGATCAATGAGTCGAACAAGTACATCCGCCATCTGGTGGAGGTAAAGAGCAAGAGCGATTCGCTCAATCTGGTTCTGACCAACAATCTCACACGCTCCCTCACCACAGATGAGCAGAAGGAAGTGAACGTGCAGGTATTAAAAGGCGTGGTGTACATTTCTCTGGCCGACAACATGCTCTACAAGAGCGGTAGCTATGAGATCAACGACCGCGCAGCCCAGACCCTCAGCAAGATCGCCAAGATCATCATGGACTACAAGGACTACGACGTGCTCGTAGAGGGCAACACGGACGATGTACCCATCACCCGGCCCAACATCCGCAACAACTGGGACCTCAGCTGCCTCAGGGCATCGAGCGTAGTGCAGTATCTGCAGAACAACTACGGCATAGACCCGAAGCGCCTCACTGCCGGTGGCCGCGGAGAGTACAACCCGCTTACCTCCAACGACACGGAGCTTGGCAAGCAGCGTAACCGCCGCACGCAGATCATCATCACGCCGAAGCTCGACCAGTTTATGGACCTTATCGATAAGGCACCGAAAGAAGGAACAACCGAATCGTAAAGCAAAAACATCACAGATAAGGCGAAGCGCCTAAGAAAGAAACAGAAAATCCTCCGGAGCATTCTTACGAAAGCTTCGGAGGATTTCTTATTACGCATACTGAGCTCCCGGAGCTGTCGTACACGCAGCCTTTAGCCATAAATGATATTATTATTGTCTGGTAAACACAGTGTACCCATTCCTAATCCATTTATAAAAGCGGATAATTAAACGTCAGCGCCCAGCAAAAATGGTAATAAACAAGGCTCATAAGGATTCCCATGTGTTTTGTTGTTTTCCGGGTGTCTTGAATTTTTCTTACATGCGGGAAGGTTTTTACGGTGTCCGGAATGAGGGCTCACTAAAGAGAATATTCATGTTTTATTCACTTTCATATATATGTCCCGAAGGCGGATTATGACGACTTGAAGCCAATTTTGGGACCCTTTCAAACCCCTGAGAATCAGTGCTTCACAAAGGCCGAAACTACATTTGAGACGTTTTAAAACATCTCAAATGTAGTTTTCCTCAGGTGCCTTGTGAGGTTTCTCACAAGTAGAAGGGTTTTTCAGATGTGTGCAATGGATCTATCCTGAGTAATGAATAATTCGTATTTCATTCATTATGCGGGGCTGGTAATATAGCAAGCGGGACAAGAGAGCGAAGACTGAGTTGACCGTAATGGCCAGCGACACTCCTGTTGCAATTCGTTTTCGTATATTATCGTGCTATGCATTTCTTTGTAGCCATCAGTCTTTTATTCCCCGACAGCAGCATCTTGAAATCTTATACAATCATTGCGCATACAATTATGCTCGTTCAATTGTCCGGAGGCTTGCTTTAATATAGCGCCGGGGGCATTATGAATTTCATTCCTATTTTTATAAGGTCCACAAAAAAATTCTTACTTTTGCGTGTTGTTTGGCTATAATTAAATCAGATGAAGCTTATCACGGAAGTAGAAGCGGGCAAATGGCACAGCGAGCTGAATCCTGGCGACGGTATTCTGCTTCTCGGTTCGTGCTTCACCACAGAGATAGGCACAAGGCTCGCCGCCGACAAGTTTGGCGTCACCATCAATCCTTTAGGCACCCTCTACAATCCGATATCTATAGCCGGGACCATAAGCCTCCTCTACAGATACACGACCGAGCCCGACAAAGTGCAGGGCGAGATCGAAAGTTCGCTGTTCACGGGCAATGGGCTCTGGGGCTCCTGGATGGCCTCAACCCTGCTTTCCGACCGTAACAGAGAGGTGTGCCTGAGCAATGTCATCAACGTCGTCCGAAGCGGAGCGCAGCGGCTCAAAGATGCCAGAGCGCTCATTCTGACCTTTGGCAGCAATCATGTTTACATCAAGGAGAATGACGGCAGGATCGTGGCCAACTGTCACAAGATGCCGGGCAAATACTTCCGCGACGAGGAGCTCTCTGTCGAAAAGATAATAGATGCTTACCGGCAGTTGCTTCCCCCTATCTTAGAATCACTTCCCGCCATGCAGATCATTATGACGGTAAGCCCCTACAGATACCTGAAATACGGGCTTCATGACTCTGAACTGGGCAAGGCCGTATTGCTGCTGGCCGAAGACGGCATAATAAAATCGTTCGGAGGCAGATGCGCATACTTTCCTTCGTTCGAAATCATGAACGACGAGCTGCGGTCCTATCGGTTCTACGCGCCGGACATGCTTCACCCCACCGCGCAGGCCGCAGATATCATTTACTCCAGATTTTGCGATTTTGCATTTTCTCCCAGAATGCATCAGTTTGCCAATGAATGGCGCAAAGTAAGCGGCACATTGGGGCACAGACCTTCCTGCCCGGAGGCAGAAGATTATCTCAGGCTAATGGAGAACATGAAGCAGAAAGCCAGACAGCTAAAAGAGGAATATCCCCATATAGAAATAGACTCAGAAATATCAAACATCGACAAAATACTGCATTATGAAATATAGTATCGAAGAAGTGGCAACCCTCACAGGCGCCCGACGCTTTGGGTCATCCCCCGCTACAATAGAATGTCTGCTGACAGACAGCCGCTCGCTCATATACCCGGAGAGCTCGTTGTTTTTCGCTCTGCGTACGTCCTCCGGTGACGGACACAACTATATAGGACAGCTATATAAGAGAGGCGTGAGAAACTTTGTGGTGGAATACATGCCCAAGGACTGGGAGAAGCTCTACAGCGATGCCAACTTCCTGCTTTCGCCCTCACCGCTCAAGGCGTTGCAGCGTCTGGCAGAGCGTCACCGCGAGCATTTTTCCATCCCCATCATTGGCATCACCGGCAGCAACGGCAAGACGATGGTCAAGGAATGGCTGAGCCGCCTGCTCTCTGCGCGTATGCGTGTCACCCGCTCACCCCGTAGCTATAACTCGCAGATAGGTGTGCCTTTGTCGGTGATGCAGCTCAACGCAAAAAGCGAAATAGGCATCTTCGAGGCCGGCATATCAGAGAAGGGCGAGATGGAAGCACTGCGCGATGTCATACAGCCCACTATCGGCATCATGGTAAGTCTGGGAAGCGCTCATCAGGAGAACTTCTCAAGCATGGAAGAGAAATGCCGCGAGAAACTGGTGCTGTTTCAGGACTGCAAACTACTGGTCTTCTGCTACGACGACGAAACTATACGCAAATGTGTGGAGCTGAACAAACTGCCCGGTAGGCTCATGTTCTGGTCGCGAAACGAGAAAAAGGCTCCCGTCTACATCAGCAACATCGGCGTAAGCGACGGCTCCGCCAAGATAAGCTATATATATAATGGCGCAGAGGGCAGCTACACCCTCCCCTTTGATGACAAGGCTTCCATAGAGGACAGCATACACTGCCTGTGTGTCTGCCTTAGCTTCGGCATGACTACGGAGGAGATCGCTACCGGCATGAGCTCTCTGGAAGCCATCGAGATGCGTATGGAGGTGACTGCCGGCACGAATGATAACATCATAATAGCCGATACATGCAACTCTGATCCTCTGTCGCTCGACATAGCGCTCGACTTTCTGTTCAGGCGCGCCGGCGGAAAAGACACTGTGGTCATCCTCAGCGACATACTGCAGAGCGGGCTGGAGGACAGTGAGCTCTACGAGAAGATAGCCGGCATGGTAAACAGCCGGAAGCCCACGAGATTGATAGGCGTGGGAGAGAGGATCTCTGCCTTTGGTCACCTGTTCAGCTGCGAAAAGGCGTTCTTCCCCACTACCGCGGCCCTGCTCCAGTCGCACATTCTGGACGGGATCTCCTCATCGGCCGTCCTGCTCAAGGGAGCCCATATCTTCGACTTCTCGCGCGTGCTTTCCCGCATGATCAAGCAGGTACACGAGACGACGCTGAGAGTAAACCTCGACTCTATCATAGCCAACCTCAATCACTACCGTTCATTCCTAGCGCCCGGCACACGCATCGTGTGCATGGTCAAGGCTTCTGCCTACGGAGCCGGCGCGCTTGAGGTAGCCCGCACACTGCAGGAGCACGGCGTAGATTATCTGGCTGTGGCCGTAGCCGACGAGGGCGTGGCCCTGCGCGAGGCCGGTATAACTGCCGGCATTATGGTGATGAACCCTGAGATGACAGCCTTCAGCACTATGCTCCACTATCATCTGGAGCCGGAGGTCTACAGTTTTCGCATTCTCTCAGCCTGCGAAAAGGAAGCTCTCCGTCAGGGCGTGACAGACTATCCCATACACATCAAAATAGATACGGGTATGCACCGTCTGGGCTTCCTGCCAGAGGAGATGCCCAAGCTCATCCAGCGGCTCTCCGCTACCGGTTGCCTCTCACCCGTCTCTGTGTTCTCCCATTTTGCAGGCAGCGACACTCCCGGACTGGAAGATTTCACCACACAGCAGTTCAAGGTATTCTCTGATGCGTCTGAAGTGCTTTGCAAAGCCTTCCCGCACAAGATACTTCGCCACATCTGCAACACGGCCGGCATAGAGCGTTTCCCCCAATACCATCTGGACATGGTGCGCCTGGGACTGGGGCTCTACGGCATAGACCCTTACACCAACAAGACGCTCTCCGTAGTATCTTCGCTCGAAACGACCATCCTGCAGATACACAATGTGAGCAAAGAGGACACTGTGGGCTATTCGCGCCGCGGGAAACTGACACGCGACAGCCGCATCGCCGCCATTCCCATCGGCTATGCCGACGGACTCGACCGGCGTCTGGGCTGCGGCAATGGCTATTGCCTGGTAAACGGGCACAAAGCGCCCTATGTGGGTAATATCTGCATGGACGTAGCGATGATAGACGTCACCGACATCCCCTGCCAGGAAGGCGACAAGGTAGAGATATTCGGAGAGCACCTGCCCGTCACCGTCCTGAGCGACAAACTCGGTACTATCCCCTACGAGATACTCACCTCTGTGAGTGACAGGGTAAAGCGTATCTACATCCACGCCTGAAATACATTTGCAATTACTACACAATATAATATAATAATATATACTTATGGAGATGCTCCGGAAAAATTCCGGAACGCCTTCTGTGCACAATACTCTTCTGCCGGTCAGATATACACTGTAACAATTTAGCTTATGCGAACGAATTGTATTCTTCCCCAAGCGCAGGACAGATCGCATCAAGTATCTATGCGGTCTCTATCCTTACCTCATATGCCTGTATCTCCGGTCATAGGTCACGCCACATTAAGAAGCAGTAAAATAACTCCTGATTATGGTCTTTTTATTGCTTTATCAAAATCAAAATGAGTATTTTCAAAGGGATATTATTAATATTCTGACATCAATGATAAAAAATCAGCAAAAACTTCTCCGTTTCTTGGCTGAATTATGTAAAAACTTATAAATTTGCGATAGAATATAATACCACTATTATGAGTTCATATCAGTCTCGCAAAAATGTAAGGGGCATTTTTCTGTCCTTAGCGACAGTATTAATCGCCCTGATTACTATTTCTTCTTGCTCTGACAACGTTGACGAGAGCAATCTTTATGTTTTCAAGGGAAAGAGCGCTTACACCTTCATGAAAAACACGGACGATCTAACCAGTTTCGCATATCTTCTGGAGAGAGTAAAGCTCAGCAAGCGGTCGAATTCCCATTTCAGCGAACTATTATCATCACGAGGCAACTATACGGTTTTCGCTCCCAACAATCAGGCCATACAGACATTCCTTGACTCAGTCTACAACACTCCCAATTTTGACATTACGCAGATAGAGGATACCGTGGCTGAGTTCGTAGTCCGCAATGCTATCATTGATAATGGCGAATCGAATGCATACTTGTCCACCGAGCTGGAAGAAGGAACGCTGAACCTGCCGAATATGAACAACCGTTACCTGCAGGTCAATTTCAAAGGGGACAGCGTCACAGGCAAGACGGCCATAATCATCAACAACAAGTCCACCATCGTCTCGTCGGACAATGAGGTGTCCAATGGCTATGTGCACGTGCTGGACAGAGTCATTGACATGAGCTCGTCTTCTCTCCCCGATTTGATCAATCAGACTCCGAACCTGAGGATATTCAGCAGAATGCTGGAACAGACAGGATGGAGCGATTCTATCGTGAAATACATAGACCTCGACTACGAGTACGACCACCCTCTTTACGGTTCTATCGACCCGGGTAATACTTCCGGCGGTGAGATTGGTCCGAGCCCTGAGCACAGATTCTTTGGTTACACAGCCTTTGTAGAGCCCGACAGCGTATTCGAGAACGAATGGGGCATTCCCGCGCCCATTCTTGATTCGGAGGGCAACGTTACCAACTACGCAGAAATAGACGCCAAGTTTATCGAGCGCTGCAAAGAGGCCTATCCCGAGGCCACAAGCGAGGATCTAAAGAGCGAGAATAACGCTGTCAATCAGTTTATCTCCTATCATCTGCTGCCCGAACGCATTACGCCGGATGTTCTTGTAGTGCATCATAATGAGATGGGCTACGCCTACAACAATCCTACTCAGCTAAGCATAGACTGCTGGGAATACTACGAGACGATGGGACGTCCGCGCAGACTGGTTAAGATTACCGAAGGCAAGCAGACAGACGGTAAACGCATCAACAGACACTGCACATATGACAATTCATTTTTCGGAACCTATGACGAAATATCGGTAGACCGTCCCGGAGCCAAGATTTCCCTAACAAACGGCGGCAACTCCACCAATGCCCTCAACGGATTCTACTATCCCATTGATCAGGTTCTGGTGTACGATAAAGATGTCCCCGGCAAGGTGCTTAATGAGAGACTTCGTTTTGATTTCTCCTCCATCTGCCCCGACCTCATGAGCAACGGCCTGCGTCAGGTACACGATGACCGCTGGCGTTTCATTCCTTCTGGCTATCTTTCCACATTCTGGTATACCGATGATACCAAGTGGCGTTATGTGCCCTATCATACCGCAACACAGGATAACATGCAGGGCGATGAGATCAATATTATCGGGCAGTATGACCTGACTTTCCGCCTCCCGCCCGTGCCGTACGAGGGTACTTGGGAACTGCGTATGTGTGCTCCTGAGATACAGCATTTCGGTATGTTTCAGGTATATTTGGGTACAGACCGTCTCAATCCCACACCTATCGGACTACCTCTTGACTTCCGTGTAGCAGCCTCCAATCCCAAGATCGGATGGGTGAGAGATCCGGACAACAACGACCTCGAGGAAATACACGAGATAGACAAGACGATGCGTGCTCACGGATATATGAAAAACAACAAGCACAACGGACGTCCTGCCAGTGGCGGCGTGGTATACAGCCCGCTGCGTGCCGCAAACGGCGACTATATCCGCCTGCGCAAGATCCTGTGGAGCGGCAACATGAAGCCCAACGAGACTTATTATATCCGTATAAAATCCGTACTCGACAACACACGTACCTGCTGCATGCTCGACTACTTTGAGATGGTGCCCAAGAGCGTGTACAACGGCGAAACTGCGGAGGATCCATGGTAATTAATATACTCCATTAGAGTTTAGGATATAAAATTTGCTTGAGGGCAGGAAGACAACAATCTTCTTGCCCTCTTTCATACTTATCTACAGACTAATAATAGAAAGAAATTTACTAACTTTGCCAATAGAATTCTTACAAGACAAAAGTCGCACAATGTTCAAGATACTAAAAAAGGAGCAATTCTCCGACAAGGTTTTTTCGTTTGAAGTAGAAGCGCCGCTCATCGCAAAGGCTCGCAAAGCCGGCAACTTCGTCATCGTCAGAGCAGACGAAGAGGGTGAGCGAATACCTCTGACCATCGCCAAAGCCGACAAGGCAAAAGGCACCATTACGCTCGTCATTCAGGAGACCGGGTATTCTACCACGAAGATTTGCTCCCTTAAAGAAGGAGACAGCTTTGCCGATGTGGTCGGGCCTTTGGGCAAACCGACCGACATAGAAAATTACGGCACAGTGGTATGCGCCGGCGGCGGAGTGGGCACTGCCCCGTTGCTCCCGATAGTAGAAGCCCTGAAGAAAGCTGGCAATAGGGTCATCACGGTAATAGCTGGAAGAAGCAAGGACCTCATCATTCTGGAAAACGAGATGAGAGCTCTCTCTGACGAACTGATAATAATGACCGATGACGGGTCTTACGGCAACAAAGGACTCGTCACCAACGGTATTGAGGCCGTGATAAAGCGCGAGAAGGTAGACAAATGCTTTGCTATCGGTCCTGCAATAATGATGAAGTTCGTCTGCCTGCTTACACGCAAATATAACATCCCCACAGACGTTTCGCTCAACACCATAATGGTGGACGGAACAGGCATGTGCGGTGCTTGCCGTGTCACAGTAGGTGGCAAGACACGCTTCGTATGTATCGACGGCCCCGAATTCGACGGTCATCAGGTGGACTTCGATGAAATGATAATGCGACTCAAAGCCTACAAACCCGAAGAGCAGGAAGAAATGCAGATGCTCAATGAGGCAGACGAAGACGGACGCGATGCGAAATGGCGCGTAGACCTCAGACGGGCAATGAGGCCCAAGGAGCGCATGGCTATAGAGCGTGTAGAAATGCGGGAACTGCCTCCCGCTTACCGAGCACACAGCCTACGGGAAGAAGTAAACCGTGGCCTTACCCTCGAACAAGCGATAAACGAGGCACACCGCTGTCTGGATTGTGCCAACCCTGGCTGCGTCAAAGGCTGTCCTGTCGGGATTGATATTCCGGGCTTCGTCAAGGAGATAGAGCGCGGCGAAATAATCTCGGCAGCTCAGGTTATCAAGCGTACCAGTTCCCTTCCTGCCATCTGTGGCCGTGTCTGCCCGCAGGAGAAGCAGTGCGAATCACAATGCATACACCTTAAGACCGGCGGCAAGGCGGTTGCTATAGGATATCTGGAGCGTTTTGCCGCCGACTACGAGAGAGAAAGCGGACATGCCAAAGCGCCGCAACTCGCAAAAGCCAATGGAATAAAAGTAGCTACCGCAGGCTCAGGCCCCGCATCGCTTTCCTTCGCCGCTGACATGGCCAAGCGCGGCTTCTCTGTCACAGTCTTTGAAGCCTTGCATGAGATAGGAGGTGTGCTGAGGTACGGCATTCCCGAATTCCGCCTTCCCAACAAGATCGTCGACGCCGAGATCGAAGGGCTCAGGCAGATGGGCGTAAACTTTGTCAAGGACTGCATCATAGGCAAGACCTTGTCCATCGCCGACCTTCAGTCCATGGGATACAAGGCGCTCTTTGTGGGTAGCGGTGCTGGTCTGCCTCGCTTTATGAACATCCCTGGAGAGAACTACATCGGCATCCTCTCTTCCAACGAATACCTGACGAGGGTCAACCTCATGGACGCCTCCAATGTCGAGTCGGCCACACCTGTTGAGATGGGCAAGCACGTGCTTGTCGTAGGCGGCGGTAACACGGCAATGGATTCTGTGCGCACCGCCCTACGCCTCGGAGCCGAGACGGCAACCATCGTCTACCGCCGTTCAGAAAATGAAATGCCGGCAAGAAAAGAGGAGATAAAGCATGCTCAGGAGGAGGGAGTCAGATTCCTCACTCTGCACAACCCGATAGAATATATTGCAGATGAGAACGGTCATGTAAAGGCTGCACGGCTTCAGAAGATGAAGCTCGGGGAGCCCGATGCCTCGGGCCGCAGGAGACCGGAACCAATCGAGGGAGCCATCGAAACCATAGAGACTGATATGGTCATCGTAAGCATCGGTGTGAAGCCCAATCCGCTCATCCCTCACTCCGTCAAAGGTCTGGACATTAGCGACAGGGGCACCATCAGCGTAAACGACAATATGCTCTCCTCCATCAGCAACATATACGCCGGCGGAGATATTGTGAGGGGTGGCGCCACAGTCATCCTCGCTATGGGAGACGGCCGCAAGGCTGCCGCCTCAGCAGCAGAGGCCCTGCTGAAGTAGAAACTACCAGAGAAAATCAGCTTCCTCATCGCCCTTCTGAAGGCTCGCCAATGGCAGTATTGGCAAAGAGTTTCCATTCTGAGGCAAAAAAGGCCGCAAAATATTTGTCAGATCAAAGAAAGTTACTATCTTTGCATCGCATTTGACAGAATGCAGTTTTAGCTTAAGACTCGGAAGTTTGGGTGAGTGGCTGAAACCAGCAGTTTGCTAAACTGCCGTGCGAGTTTATCGTACCAGGAGTTCGAATCTCCTAGCTTCCGCAAACCTTCTGCAGAGTGATGCAGATTAGCAGGATAACCAAGGCGTCTTCGTCTAGCGGTTAGGACACATGCCTCTCACGCATGGAACATGGGTTCGATTCCCGTAGACGCTACTACAAAAGGATATGTTTCGCTTATGCAGACATATCCTTTTTCTTTTTATCATCTCCTTTTATCCCGTAGCAGACGATCATTTATCTCATAGTAGAATTTACCAACATTGCCGAGGCAGAAAATCACTTAGTTGAAAAGATTGTTGTTCAAGGGAATTTGCTTTCACATATCGAAGTCCTTACCAACTGGCACCGCCGATATAACTTCACAAACCGAAACAATTGAGCTTTTCCACATATTTGAAAAAGCATTCACCAAACTTCATAAAACCCTTCCGCACACCCGGGGAACTACAAGGCACCTGAGGAAAATTACATTTGAGATGTTTCAAAACGTCTCAAATGTAATTTCAGCCTTAGCGGATCTCAGAAAATCAATTACTTACGTGAGCCTAAAATCCGGCTGTAAGTCGTCGGCTACCGCCCCATCGGATGTATTTTCACCGGGCATACAGATGAATTTAACCCTGCTGAGACACCTCGTGTATGCACTTCTCAAAAACCCTCCCGCTTAACCCAAAAACTACATTTGAGATGAGGAAAAATACATTTGAGGTATTATAAAACGTCTCAAATGTAATTTTGTCCCTCGCAGAGCGCTGAAAATCAGATGGTGTAATAAGGCCGGAAACTACTCTTTGGCGCACTGCAAATTTGGGCGATGAGATTGTTGTACGCGGGAAATAGCTGGGATAGTCGCGGCCTTCCCAGCTATAATTCGCGCAATGCTGAACCAGGTGCCAACTTATGCAGATCCACTCCCTCAAGTACGACTGATTTAATTTCGCCATCGGAAACAATTGCCCTGCTCCGCTTGTAAAAAAGGCATTTTCACGGGCAGAAACGTAGCTCTGCAAACCAAAGGATGCTGCAACTCTGCTTAAACGACTTCTCCAAGGCAAATCCTCGTGAAAAAGCCTGTTTTCATAGCTTTATTCCGACTGTACTTCCTATTTCTCAATAATTTGAGTATATTTGCCATGTCTAATATCTTAGAAATGTTACATATGAACAGAAAATGGCTAAACTGCATGCTCGTATCATTGTGCTTGGCGGTAGCGCTGTGGCCGGAATACGGCGACGCGAAGCAAAACACAGGCGGCGGGGGCGATCTTTCGGCACTTAGATTGACCGACCTCGGCACCTTGACGCGGGCAGAAGGAGAATCGTTTCAGGGGCTTGCCATTAGCGGCAATACTCTCGTAAGCCTTAGCAATAAAGGCATAGCTACACTTTATTCCATAATGCAGGACGGCACTGCCAAGCGGGGCATTACTTTTCACCTCGCCTCGTATGGAGGGCACAACCACGCCAATGTCGCCAGTTTTGGCCGCGAGAGATACAGCAAGGGAGATGCGTTGCCGCTGCTATACATATCACAATGCAAGCAGAGTAAAGGAGAAGGCACAACCGATGTTTGCTATGTTGAGAGGATTACGCCCGAGGGGCAGGCTACAGCCGTTCAGACCATCATCCTTGACAATCACGACAAATATTACGGGAACGCCGTCCAGTGGGTCGTAGACAAACGGCGTAAAATGCTTGTAGGCTTTGGCAACACAATAAACAATTACGACAAAGCCAACAAATTCCGCATCATGACGTTCCGGCTGCCAAAGATCAATCAGGGCCGAACTGTTGTCCTCGGAGAGAAAGACATTGTGGAGAATTATCTTATCCAGGACTATGACGCTACCTTCCCGAGCGTACAGATTGGACAGGGTGCCACCATCGTGGGACATTGCCTCGTAATGCCGACGGGAGTGGGCACGGAGCAATACCCCAGTGTCATCTATTCGTGGGATCTGAAGCGTCACCGTATGGTAAGCGTCAGAAATATGCAGGACAAGGTTCCGTACGAATTTGAGGACTGTGACCTATACGATGGGAGACTATACATCCAGTGCAACAAGGGAGCGAGCGGGAAACTGCTTCTCCTCGGTGCAGAAAAAGATACGAAAAGATGAAAAATACCATCATCACGCTCAACTTTGCGGACTACTTCATGGAGCAACGCAAGGTTCACCGCGACCTACTCGCCGAGATAGATGCATCCGTTGACTGGACCACGGTGGGCGATATGGTGTCCGCCGTAGTCACCAAGGGGCGCAACGCATCCGGGCGCCCCGGCTATTCAGCGCTCCAGTTATGGAAGATGGAGCTGCTACGTGTCTGGTACGGCCTAAGCGATGGCGAGGTGGAGGATTTGGTGAACGACAGGCTTTCTTTCAGCCGCTTTGCCGGCTTCTGCATAGAAGAGGTGATACCGGACCGCTCTACGCTGGGTCGCTTCCGCCGGACTCTCAAGCGCGCCCGGGCGTACGAGAAACTTATGAACGAGACAACACGCCTGCTGGCCGAAGCCAGGATTTATGTGAGCCGCGGAAAGTTCGCCGATATACGTATTACCAAACGTGCTCCCAAGCGCCGCCGGCACATCCGCCGCAGTGCGGCAAAAGCCGACGATACGCCTGAAGCCACAAGACAGAACAAAACAAAACGGAAGCAGAATTAGGGGATGCAGGGGATACGGACAGCACAATTTGCGCTCTGAAGAACCAGCAACAGGAAGGATTAAGACTTGTGCCGCAAATCAATTCGGCCTACAGTTCATTTTGTAGGCACTCAGCTTCCCGATTCCACGCTATGGGACACCCATATGCATGCCGCACCAAACAAATTGCCACCAAAGAAAATTTGCAAGGCATGTATGAGCTCAATACAAGCTTAACTGGCGACTGAAAAGCCTTCAAATGTAAGCAAGGAGACTTTATTAGAGAATGCATAAAAGCAGTACAGCAGAATTTCTCATGGAAATTCTGCTGTACTTGACTTTATAGATTACTCCTAATATAGTGGAGAAATTACCTTACTTTACCTTTGCAACGATAGAGCTGAATGCTTTGGGATCGCTGATAGCGAGGTCGGCAAGAACCTTGCGATTGATCTCGATGCCTGCCTTGTGGAGAGCGCCCATCAGCTGGGAATAGGAAAGTCCCTCGAGGCGTGCAGCAGCATTGATACGCTGTATCCACAGAGCGCGGAACTCGCGCTTCTTTGCCTTTCTGTCCCTGTAGGCATATGTCAAACCCTTCTCATATGTATTCTTGGCAACGGTCCAAACGTTCTTGCGTGCGCCAAAATACCCTCTGGTCTTCTTAAGTATTCTCTTTCTCTTGTTGCGTGATGCTACGTGATTTACTGATCTTGGCATTTGTACTTTGTTTTTGAATGTCAGCGCCGTTCATATTACGGACTTTGGGCTGCACATTCGGGTTAATAAATTAGTTATCTCTTAAGCAAAAGCTCACGTATCTGTTTTACGTTCGATTTGTCAACGATGGCCATGTGGTCAAGGTTGCGCTTCTGCTTCTTGGTCTTTTTGGTCAGGATGTGGCTGTGATACGCATGATGACGCTTAACCTTTCCGGTGGCTGTAAAAGAAAATCTTTTCTTAGCTCCTGAGTTTGTTTTTAACTTTGGCATTTTGTGATTGATTTTTATTGTTGTTTTTACGGTACAGGTGTATACCAATAACGCCTGACACCTCGTTAATATCTTATCTTTTTATTTACTCACCCTCTATCTTAGGCTCCTCGAACACTTTGGGGCCATTGTTTTTGGGCGCCTTCTTTGTTTCGGCCGTCTGCGAGGCAGCTCCCTGAGCCTTCTTGCCATCAGAGCCACCGTTCGACTTCTTGGGAGAAATGAAGATGGTCATACGCTTTCCTTCAAGCACAGGCATCTGCTCCACCTTACCGTATTCCTCCAAATCGTTGGCGAATCTGAGGAGAAGCACTTCTCCCTGCTCCTTGAACAAGATGCTACGTCCGCGGAAGAACACATAAGCCTTCACTTTATTGCCCTCGGAGAGAAACTCCTTAGCGTGCTTCAGTTTGAATTCGTAGTCATGATCATCTGTCTGCGGTCCGAAGCGGATCTCCTTGACTTCGATCTTGACCTGCTTGGCCTTCATTTCCTTGGCATGCTTCTTCTGCTGATAGAGAAACTTGGAGTAGTCTATCAACCTGCACACTGGCGGATTGGCATTCGGGGAAATCTCCACCAAATCCAGCCCTTCGCGCTGTGCCATAGCCAAAGCCTGATTAGTGGGCATGACCGTAGAGGCAATCTTATCGCCTACCACGCGTACTTCGCGTACGTGTATCTGCTCGTTTACGCGATACTGGTTCTTTATCTTGTCGTTCTTCATTCAGTGGTCCTCGGTTGTCAGAACATTTCCGCGTAATTTCGGGAAGTCTGACTCAAACCGGCTGCAAAATTAATATTTATTTGTCTCTTGGAGAACCTCTTCTGCAATTTTCTTTGCAAAATCTTGATATTTAATGCTACCAGTGTCGCCCTGTCCCTGTTTTCTGACAGAAACTGTGCCGCTCTCGGCTTCTTTCTGGCCTACGACGAGCAGGTAAGGGATGTGTTGCATCTCGTTGTCGCGTATCTTCCTGCCGATCTTCTCGCTACGGGTATCAACTTCCACTCTTACGCCGTTCTCGTCAAGATACTTCTTCACCTCTTCGGCGTAGTCGTTGAATTTGTCGGATATAGGCAGCACCGTAGCCTGTACAGGAGTCAGCCAAAGCGGGAAGTGACCGCACGTGTGCTCTATAAGAACGGCCACAAACCGCTCAAGCGAACCAAACGGAGCTCTGTGAATCATCACGGGGCGATGCTTCTCATTATCGTCGCCCATGTATTCCAGGCCAAAGCGCTCCGGCAGATTGTAGTCCACCTGAATGGTACCCAGCTGCCAGCGGCGTCCGATAGCATCCTTGACCATGAAGTCGAGCTTCGGGCCATAGAAAGCAGCCTCGCCGTATTCTATCTTTGCGTTGAGACCTTTTTCCTTGCAAGCCTCAATAATGGCGCTCTCAGCCTTCTCCCAGTTTTCGTCACTTCCGATATATTTGCTGTGATCCTTCTTATCCCTCAGGGATATCTGAGCCTCAAAATTGTCAAACTTGAGTGCGTGGAAAATAATCATAATTATATCCATCACGTTGAGGAACTCGCTCTTCACCTGATCGGGACGGCAGAAGATATGAGCATCATCCTGCGTAAATCCACGTACCCTGGTCAATCCGTGCAGCTCACCGCTCTGCTCATAGCGGTATACTGTACCAAACTCGGCGATGCGCAACGGCAGATCCTTGTAGGAACGAGGCTTGCGTGCGTACACTTCGCAGTGATGAGGGCAGTTCATAGGCTTGAGCATATATTCTTCGCCTTCTTCCGGTGTATGGATGGGCTGGAAAGAGTCCTTGCCGTATTTTGCATAGTGACCCGAAGTCACATAGAGCTGCTTGCTGCCGATGTGCGGTGTTATTACCTGTAGGTAGCCGAAACGATGCTGTATCTTCTTGAGGAAGTTGGTAAGTTGCTCCCTGAGGATAGTGCCTTTGGGCAGCCAGATAGGCAGGCCCTTGCCCACTCTCTCGGAGAACATGAACAGCTCCATCTCCTTGCCTATCTTGCGGTGGTCGCGTTTCTTGGCTTCCTCGAGCAAGTGGAGATATTCATCCAGCATCTTCTGCTTGGGGAACGTGATGCCGTATACACGAGTCATCTGGGGATTTTTTGCGTCGCCTCTCCAGAATGCAGCGCTCACGGACGTCACCTTAACGGCCTTGATATAGGATGTATCGGGAAGGTGCGGGCCCTTGCAGAGGTCTACATAGTTACCCTGCTTATAGATTGTAATGTTGCCGTCCTGCAGCTCATCTATCAGCTCACACTTATAGTTCTGTCCCTTGTCCTTAAAGAGCTTGAGCGCGTCAGCCTTGGAAATATTTTCCCTGACCAGCTTGTCCTTGCTCTTGAGGAGCTCTTTCATCTTGTCTTCTATCTTCTGGAAGTCGCTTTCCCTTATCACGACGCCCTCCGGAGTGGTGACATCATAATAAAATCCGTTCTCAATGGCCGGACCGATACCGAATTGCGTACCGGGGAACAGCTCCTGAATGGCCTCTGCCATAAGGTGGGCAGACGTGTGCCAGAAGGTGTGCTTACCGCCGTCGTCTTCCCATGTTAATATCTTGATTTTGGCGTTCTGGTCTATAGGACGCGTCAGGTCTTCCACCTCTCCGTTTACCTCTATAGCCAAAGCTTCCTTTGCCAGTTTCTGCGAAATGGACGAGGCTATCTCCAATCCGGTGATGCCTTCCTTGTACTGCTTCACTGTTTCGTCTGGAAATTCAAGTTCTATCATAATGTCAAAACTTTATCGTTCTCGATTATCAGATATATTCACTAATTTTATGTGATTGCAAAGATACCATTTTGTTTTTATATAAAGGCCATAAGGGCTTTCCTTCCTTATAAAAATGGGCCGCATAAGACCTTATACAAAGATTTTTTTTGCATTTCATTTCCCGGACATCGAATAATATTATCTGGCTTTTGCAATATTGACCATCTATCGCATCGATTATGGCAACAACTTTCCCGGACAGATACTCATTATTATTAATAGGAGAATGCTTATGCGTAGCCCGAGAATCGCCAGGAGCGACAGAAAACGGATGAGGAGAGGACGCATCCTGCCTGCGCGAAATCCGCCGGCGTACAAAGAGAACAGAGGCGCGCGAATATACAAAACAGAACGAACGATATCCTCCGCGGAAAGGGGTCTCGGAGCTCTTGGTAAATTACTGAAAGACAGTGCTCCGCAGAGGGGCAAAATTACAAAGGAGATAATTTAAATTATGTGCCTTGTGGGAAAAATTATGTGCCTTGTAATTTTCCGCGGATGCGGGAACATTTTTCAAGTGTACGCATACGGCCTTTCTCGCAAAATGAGCGATCACAATATATGCATTCAGAAATGTGTCCGAAGACGTGATATTTTCCAGCGTAAGTGTGTGGGTCCGCAAGCGGCAGATTACATTCCTCAGGAGATCTCTTCCCAGCGAATGTCCGAGGTATGGGTATTCTTCAGATTCTTCCAGAGAATCTCATTATAAGAATGAGTATGATCAGGATCGGCGCTTATCACTTCATGCGCCAAACGCCGTGCCTCCTCAAGAAGATTGCCGTCCGTTACAAGGTTGGCGATTTTCAGATTGAACGGGATGCCGCTTTGCATTGTGCCCTGCAGGTCGCCCGGGCCGCGTAGCTGCAAGTCCTCCTCTGCGATCTTAAATCCGTCGGTCGTGGACGTCATTATCTCCATTCGCTTCATCGAATCGCCGGAGAGGTTGTCTGGGGTTACAAGGATGCAATAGGACTGATCGCCGCCACGCCCTACCCTCCCGCGCAACTGGTGGAGCTGCGAGAGGCCGAACCGCTGGGCGCTCTCTATCACCATAATCGTGGCATTGGAGACATTCACACCCACTTCGATCACGGTCGTAGCCACGAGAATGTCTATCTCGCCATCCGCAAAGGCCTGCATGACGGCGCTCTTGTCATCCGTCTTCAGCCTGCCGTGGATAAAACCCAGTTTGAGGTCCGGAAACACTTCACACAGATGCTTGTAACCATTCTCTAGGTCCTTGAGATCCATTTTCTCATTCTCCTTGATGAGCGGGAATACATAATATACCTGTCGTCCTTTGGCTATTTCCTCGCGCATCAGGCGATAGACCTTCGCATGTTCAGAGGCGCCGACACGCACAGTGTGTACAGGTTTGCGCCCGGGTGGCAGTTCGTCGAGCACGGAGACATTCAGGTCGCCGTAGACAGTCATGGCGAGCGTCCTCGGGATTGGGGTAGCCGTCATGACCAGCACGTGAGGCGGCGTGACGGTCTTGGTCCACAGCTTGGCCCTCTGAGCCACACCGAAACGGTGCTGCTCGTCTATCACGGCCAGCCCGAGCGTGGCAAAGACCACTGTATCTTCTATCAGAGCATGCGTGCCGATGAGGATATTTATCTTGCCGGACGCGAGGCCACTGAGAATTTCATCCCTACGCTTTCCTTTAACCGAGGAGGTGAGCAAGGCCACGCTTACGGGCATGCCCTCGAGCATCTTGCTGAACGTGACATAGTGTTGCTCGGCCAGGATTTCCGTAGGAGCCATGAGGCACGACTGCTTACCATTGTCGACAGCGATAAGCATGGACATCAGCGCCACGATAGTCTTGCCGCTGCCCACGTCTCCCTGCAGGAGCCGGTTCATCTGCCTGCCGCTCCCCATATCGTGGCGTATCTCGTGGAGGACACGCTTCTGCGCACCTGTCAAAGCGAAGGGTAGATGATATTTATAAAAGGAATTGAATGCGTCACCTATCCGGGGAAACCGTTGGCCCGAGATGTGTGTCTGGCGCTCCACGGCGTAGGTGAGCAAAGAAAGCTGAATGTAGAAAAGCTCCTCAAACTTCAGTCGCCTCTTTGCTTCTTCCAGCCGTTCGTAGCTGTCCGGGGTGTGCATCTGGCATATAGCTTCCCTTCGGGGCATCAGGCCTTCGCGCGAGAGGATGTACGGGGGCAACGTCTCGCTTATGCTGTCCGCGGCGATGCTCAGCGTCTGTGAGATAAGGCCGGCTATGAAAGTGGAGGTCACACCGGAGCGCTTCATGCGCTCAGAGGTATGATAAATAGGAGCAAAGGCGGAGGGCTGTTTGCTATTCTGGTCAGCCTCCTCTAGGTCGGGATGGGCCATGGACCAGTAGCCGCCGAAAAGTTGCGGCACACCGAAAGCTATATATGTGGTGCGGGGCTTATACCTCTTACGGATGCTCTGGATATAGTGAAACCAAACGAGCCGCATCACGCCAAGCCCATCGGTAAATGTAGCCACAAGGCGTTTCTTGCGGCCTTCGCCTTCCTCCTCGAAATAGAGTATCTGCCCCTTTACCTGCACATACTGCATACCCGCACGGAGCTGCCCTATACGGTACACCTCCCTGCGGTCTATGTATCTGAAAGGATAGGTGGTAAGAAGGTCCTCTACCGTTCTTACCCCTATATCCTCCCTTAAGATTTTAGCTCTGGCCTCGCCTACGCCCTTGAGAAACTTTACATCCTGAGCGAGCAACATTATTTCCCGCTCACTGTAACTTATAGAGCATACCTTCGGCTACTTCGTTTGCCTTGTATACCGAGCCCAGGAGCTCTACTATCGCAAATCCGAAAGCCATGGCAGCAGCAGGACCCTTGGCCGTAATAATATTGCCGTCGCGCTCCACCATCGCTGCCGTGTAGGTAGCTCCGAGCAGTTTGTCCTCAAAGCCGGGATAGCAGGTGGCCTTCTTGCCCCTGAGAATGCCAAGCTCGCCGAGGATGTACGGCGCAGCGCAAATAGCGGCTATCGGGCGTTCCTTCTCTGCCCTTTCCTTGAGCACAGCGCACAGCGTAGCATCATTCCTCAGATTGAGCGCGCCGGGCATTCCGCCAGGCAGCACTACGAGTCCGCTATTACGAAGATCCACGTCGGCCATAATTTCATCGGCCTTGACTACTATTCCATGGGCACCGGTCACTTCATTATCAGATGTTATGGAGACTGTATTGGCTTCTATTCCTGCGCGGCGCACGATGTCCACTACCGTCAGGGCTTCCACCTCTTCGAATCCCTCTGCAAGCATTATGTAAACCATAGCGTTAGTATTTTATGTTTATATCGGGGCAAATATAATCATTTTTCTGATGATGGCCACCGGCAACTTCCATTTTATTAAAAGACATGAAATAATAGTTTTTCGTATCTTTGCAACACAGAAACGAGGATAATCCATGACCAAAAGGAAAACGTCAAAGAAAGGCGACGCCGCAGTAGCCGCTACAGTAAAGCAAGAGGGCCGGGAGTTCCTGAAAAAGGAAAACCTGAGGCTCATCATTGGTTTCATTATCCTGCTGATGGCCATATATATTGCCGTGGCCATCGTCTCGTTCTTCGTAAACGGAAGTCTGGACCAGAGCCTCATGGACTCGGCGGAGAGGAGCACGCGGCCCGTCAGCAACTGGGCCGGTAATCTGGGCGCGTGGTTCTCGTTCACTCTGGTAAACAACAGCTTCGGCATTCCCTCGATACTCATCCCTGTCTTTATGGGCGTGGCAAGCCTCAAGCTGCTGAAGATAGGCAAGATCCGCCTCTGGAAATGGTTCGTAAACCTGTCCATCATCACCATATGGCTGTCCGTTGCCCTGCAGTTTTTCATCCCCGACAATCTGCTCAACAGCATGTTCTTCCTGCCGGGCGGGCGCCACGGTCAATTTGTCTGCGACAAGCTCATGACAGCCATTGGCAAGCCCGGGACCGTCATGCTTCTGGCGGTCACGCTGTTGCTCTACCTGATATACCTCTCCGACGAGACCCTGCGCATTATCAAGTCCTGGGGAAAGAAGCTCAGACCCAACAATAAAAAAGCAACAGACACTCCTGCCGTGGAAGATACCAATGAAGAAGTCGCAGGAGAGCAGGAACCGGATGTAGATTCTGTTATTAAGGACGGAGAGGAACCGGAGGAGCAGCCCGTTATGCCTGTGGAAGATATCCCGGTTGCTGAAAAAGCAGAAGAGCCGCAGGACAAAAAATCCGAAACGAAGGAAGAAGCCGTTAAGCCCAACGACAGCGCCGCCGATGCCCCTGCTGTAGACTACTATGACCCGCGCAAAGATCTGGAATACTATAAATTTCCTCCCATCAGTCTGCTCAGGCATTACGACTACGACGACAAAGCAGTAGACGGAGCCGAGATGCACGCCAACGAAGAGCGCATCAGAGAGACTCTGAGAAACTTCGGCGTGGAGATCTCAAGCATCAGTGCCACTGTCGGACCCACCGTCACGCTCTACGAGATTACTCCCGCCAGCGGCGTCAGGATTGCCAAGATCCGCAGTCTGGAGGATGACATTGCCCTCTCGCTGAGCGCCATCGGCATAAGAATCATCGCGCCTATTCCGGGCAAGGGCACTATAGGAATAGAGGTGCCAAACCGCAGGCCGCAGATAGTCTCCATGGAGAGCGTCATCAACACCGACGCATTCCGCAACTTCAAGGCCGAGCTGCCTGTGGTCATCGGCAAGACCATTACCAACGAGCCATTCATGTTCGATCTGGCCAAAGCCCCGCATCTGCTCGTAGCCGGAGCCACAGGGCAGGGAAAGTCGGTAGGCCTGAACGCCATCATCACCTCGCTGCTCTACCGCAAGCACCCCGCCGAACTGAAGCTCGTGCTGATCGACCCGAAGAAGGTGGAATTCAGCATCTATTCTCCGCTCGAAAATCATTTCCTGGCTCAGGTACCCGACGGGAAGTCAGAAATAATAATCACCGAGACCGAGAGAGTGGTGTACGCGCTCACCAGCCTTTGCAAAGAGATGGACACACGCTACAGCCTGCTCAAGAAAGCCCGCGTACGCAATATTAAAGAATACAACAAACGGTTCTGCGAGCGGCGTCTCTCCCCGGAAAACGGGCACCACTACATGCCTTACATCGTGGTAGTAGTGGACGAGTTCGGCGACCTTATTATGACCGCCGGCAAAGCCATTGAGACGCCTATCACCCGCATCGCGCAACTGGCCCGTGCCGTGGGAATACACATGATCATAGCCACGCAGCGCCCTACCACCAATATCATCACCGGTACCATCAAGGCCAACTTCCCCGCGCGCATAGCCTTCAAGACCTCTGCCGCCATCGACTCGCGCACCATTCTGGACCGCACGGGCGCCAACCGCCTCATCGGACGCGGCGATATGCTCTACCTCGCTGGAGAGGAGCCGGTCAGAGTACAATGCGCCTTTATGGACACGCCTGAAGTGGAGAATCTCACCAACTATATCGCAAAGCAGCAAGGCTATCCCGAACCGTTTGAACTGCCGGAAGTGCCAATGCCCGAGAGCTCTTCGCAGGGAATGTCCTCTGACAGCAGTGACGAAGCGATACATCTTGACCCGCTGTTCGAGGAAGTGGCGAAAGCCATTGTCGAGAGCGGCGTAGGTTCGACGTCATTCATCCAGCGCAGGTTCTCCATCGGTTTCACCCGCGCGGGGCGCATCATGGACCAGCTCGAGAAGATGGGTATTGTCGGCCCGCCCGCAGGCGCCAAGCCGCGCGAGGTGCTCTGCTCCACCGTCGACGAGATAAACTCACACATAGCCAATGCTATGTAGCGAGTGTATTATTCAAAACACAGGAAACACATAAATATGAGCGAATACGAAGTATCTGCGATAAAATACCGCCCGCAAAGTTTTGACGATGTTGTGGGCCAGAAGGCGCTTACCGCCACCATGATAGGAGCCATAAAGAGCGGCAAACTGGCCCACTCCTACCTGTTCTGCGGCCCGCGCGGCGTGGGCAAGACGACTTGCGCGCGCATCTTCGCCAAGACCATCAACTGTGAGCACCGGCAGGAGAACGGCGAAGCCTGCAACGAGTGCGACAGCTGCCAGGCATTCAACGAGGGGCGCAGCCTTAACATCAACGAGATCGACGCCGCCTCCAACAACTCGGTCGACAACATCCGCGCGCTTATCGAGCAGGTACAGACGCCGCCGCAGATGGGCCGCTACAAGGTGTTCATCATCGATGAGGTGCACATGCTCTCCACGGGCGCCTTCAACGCGTTTCTCAAGACCCTTGAGGAGCCGCCTTCGTACGCCATATTTATCCTCGCCACCACCGAGAAGCAGAAAATACTGCCCACCATCCTGTCGCGCTGCCAGATATACGACTTCAAGCGCATCGAGACCGATGACATCGTCTACCAGCTCAACAAGATAGCGACAAAGGAGGGCATCAAGGCCGAAGAGGAAGCGCTGAGAGTGATAGCCGAGAAAGCCGACGGCGGCATGCGCGACGCGCTCTCCATCTTTGACCAGCAGACCATCTTCACGGGCGGCAACATCACCTACGAAGAGGTCATCAAAAACCTGAACATCCTCGACTATTCCTCTTACTTCACCATATTCGACGGCCTCATCGCGGGACAGATTTCCAAGGTGCTGGTAGACTTTGGCGATATAGCCTCGCGCGGCTTTGACGGACGTGATTTCATCGACGGACTGGGCGCGCATGCGCGCAATCTGCTCATGGCCTCCGACAATGCCACCATCCGGCTGCTGCAAGTGTCGCGGTCTACGATGGAGCGCTATCGCCAGCAGGCCGAGAAGTGCCGGCAGAAGGCCCTCTACAAGGTGATGAAGCTCTGCAGCGACTGTAGCCTGAACTATCGCAACAGCCGCAACAAGCAGTTGCTCATCGAACTGACGCTGATAGAGGCGGCACAGGCCATGAGCGATGACAGCGACGACCATCATGCGGCAGCCGTAAAGACGACTACGCTCAAGCCCATCTTCTCGCGTCCGGCGCAGGGCGCTCCTGCCGCCGCCACGCAGAAGCCGGTTGCCGCTCAGAGCGCGGGTGTGGCGAGGACGGCTGCTCCCGCGCCGCCACAGGTCACCAAAGCCGGAAACACAGGGACAAATACAGCCACGACTGCCGCGACCACCGCAGCGCCTGTCGCCGCGCCGGCGAAACCGGCAACTGCCACCCCATCGCCTGCCACCCCATCGCCCGCTGCCCCATCGCAGGCCGCCCCGCAGGCCGGCACTTCCGGGAAGCCGGCCTCCACCACGGCGACGCCTAAGATACACATCATGAGCATGGCCGACATGCTGCGGCAGGCCGGTGGCAGCGAAGAGACGACGGAGACAGAGGAGAAGACAAGCGAACCCAAGACCCAGGCCGCCGCGACGCCGGTAGCCACGGGCGAGTTCTCAGATAGCGAACTGATGGTAGCCTGGAGAGAATTTGCCGCCTCGCTACCTCTCGAGCAGAGCGACATGAAGGGCCGGCTGAGCGCCATGGAGCCGCACAAGACGGGCGACACGGAGATCTCGGCCGAGTGTATCACCGACTATGTGCTCTCCCGCGCGCAGCAGATGGTGCCGACGCTGCAGGCCTTCCTCCGTAAGACCCTTGGCAACGACAAGATTACCGTCACGTTCAAGCTGGCGGAGCGCAGCAGCAATGCCGACGAACTATTGAGCGAGAGCGAGGAATTCAAGAAGTTTGTCGCCTCGAACACTCTGATGGAAAAGCTCAACGACTCGCTCAAGCTCAGTCTGATATAAGGCAAAACCAACATACGAAATAAGAAGAATTTCATTTAATGACCTCCACAAACCGACCAAAAGCAGCCCTCAAGGCTGCTTTTCCGTATACTATCCCCATCTTCGCCGGATTCTGGTTTCTCGGCATGGCCTACGGCCTGCTGATGCACAATGAGGGCTTCGGCGTCCAGTGGCCGGTGGTGATGGCCATTACCATCTTCAGCGGCAGCGTTGAATTCGTCGCGGTCAAGATGCTTCTCGGCAGCTTCCATCCCCTGCAGTCGTTCATGATCGCCGCTCTGATATGCGCCCGCCACCTGTTCTACGGCATTTCCATGCTGGACAAATTCAAGCACACCGGCTGGAAAAAGTTTTTCCTTATCTATGGCATGTGCGACGAGACGTTCTCTATCAACTATACCGCCGACATCCCGAGCGGCATAGACAAGGGCTGGTTTATGCTGTGGGTGACGGTGCTCGACTACCTCTACTGGGTAAGCGGCGCGGCCATCGGCTGCCTCATCGGGCCGCTCATCACCTTCAGCACGCGCGGTCTGGGCTTCGTCATGACGGCCATGTTCGTCACCATCTTCACCGAGCAATGGCTCAAGGAGAAGAATCACATCGGGTCGATTATCGGAACCGCGATATCGGCAATAGCGCTCGTCGTCTGCGGGCCGGAGCACTTCATCATCCCCGCGATGGTCGTCATGCTGCTGGTATTCCTTAGTCTGAGGCCGAAAATCGAGCGCAAGTTGTCATAAAAATCCACCCACGCACATGACTCTCACACAGCAAATACTGACTATCGGCACAATGGTCGTCGCAACGGTCTCGACGCGCTTCCTGCCGTTCCTCATCTTCCGCAGCCGCAAGACGCCGTCCTACATCCACTATCTGAGCAACGTCCTGCCGCCGGCCGTGTTCGGCATGCTGGTGGTATACTGCCTCAAGGACGTACATTTTCTCAGCGCGCCGTTCGGCCTGCCGGAGATTATCGGCATCGTCACGACCATCGTCCTTCACGTGTGGAAGCGGCAGATGCTACTGTCCATAGGCGGCGGCACCGCAGTGTACATGGTGCTGGTGCAGACCGTTTTCGCATGAACACAGAGCGTTCTCACCGGCGTGAGTTACGTCCGCAGGCCGCCGGACATGCCGCAGGACGCAGCCAAAGTCCATATGCCGACTTCTTGCGGCAACCTTGGCTCGTCGAAATCCCGGACAAAGGGAATCTTATCTTACGAAAGTCAAATCTGCTGCGCGGCAAGGCAGCCCGGTCGGGAAGAGAATTCTATACATATATATAAAGAGGTAATCTGACTCTTTTTGAATTGCATTCGAATGCCATTAGAATGAGGATTGAAACGCCCGGAACAAGCCTCAGATCGAGTATCCGCTCACCGCTCCCGCATCTGAGAAAATCCTCAAGAGACAAGAAAAATTCTCATGCGGATGAAAATAAATTCTCATGCGGACGAAAAATAATTCTCGTGGGATGAGAATAAATTCTCGCGGGACGAGACGAAATTCTCGCGGGACGAGACGAAATTCTCGCGGGATGAGAATAAATTCTCGCGGGACGAGACGAAATTCTCGCGGGACGGGACGAAGTTCTCGCGGGACGGGACGAAGTTCTCGCGGGACGGGACGAAATTCTCGCGGGACGGGACGAAATTCTCGCGGGAGGAGACGAAGT
>Ga0256405_10003019_pt1 | contig 36208 bp, 34 predicted proteins | sample RumenRJG_02DNA_FD_189096 | JGI IMG/M metagenome (GOLD analysis project Ga0256405, IMG submission 189096) | Bovine rumen microbial communities from Lethbridge, Alberta, Canada - RJG_02 | ecosystem: Host-associated > Mammals > Digestive system > Stomach > Rumen | place: Canada: Alberta...
TTTCTCCCAGTTTTTTTTGGTTAGAATCACGACCGTTTTTTGCGCCGCTACCGCCTCTTGTTCTTCCCATTGTTATCTCCTATAAAATCCATCAATCAGATTTCAATTATTACAGTTTTAAGTTCTAAATACTCCGGATACTCCCTTGAAACAGCCCCTAATCCCGCTTCAAGAAAATCTCCAGCATAAATCAACTTGGCCAAGATAAAATCATCAAGCTGATCAGCATTTACTGTAAAACTCAGATTCCCACGCCGTGAGATATCTGAATCAAACTTTACACCGGGCAGACTAGATACAACTTCCATTGTCGTTCGGACAAGAACCGTTACGGCACTACAGACTATATCAAATCCACGCCCGGCATAACCGGCATGCCCCGTAGCCTTGCAGCTTAAAAGCATACCATTTTTACCGCGCTCAATAAGCACGGAAGTCATTAAGCATTAATTGAATCAACGCGAACGTTTGTATAATGCTGTCTATGTCCGATTGTACGGTGATAATCCTTCTTTGATTTGTACTTGAATACGATAACCTTCTTATCACGGAAAGAATCTTCAACTACAACAGTAACTTTTGCACCCTTTACATATGGTGTTCCTACAGTTACCTTATCTCCGTCGCTAACGAGCAAAACTGAATCAATTTCGATTTTTGAACCTTTTTCAGCATCGATAGAATCAACTGTAAGGACTGCGTCCTTTTCTGCCTTGTACTGTTTGCCCTTATATTCAACAAGTGCGTACATGTTTACACCTCTAAAAAATAATCTTATATGAAAAGCCGCAGTATTTAACGGGTGATACTACAACCTTTTTACCATACGTGTTCGTCAATGATACTAAAAAATCAACGGGTAGTCAATAACACAACTACCCGTAACAAGAATAAACCCTCAATAAATTTATTTGCCATTAGAACTTGTATGTTCCTGTAGTAATAGTTCCTCCATTACTGTAAATGTCAAAGTTCACGGATTTTTCAACCTTTGCAAGTTCTGCATAGAAATCCTTAATATTCTTTACAGGAACTCCGTTTACGGCTGTAATTATGTCACCTGCCTGGAGTCTGAGAGCCGCAGCAGGAGATTTGGCAAGAACATTAGCAACAACAACACCCTTAACCTTATCTTCAAGCTCAAACTTTTTCTTTACGTCATCTGTGATTGGAGCGGCAATGAATCCAGGCCAGATCTTTCCGTTATCAGAAGAAACCTTTTCAGATCGTTCTTCAATCTTTACAGGAAGAGTAATTTCCTTTGTATTGCGCACAACTGTAAATGAAACAGTCTTTCCTGCTTCAAGTTTACCAACCTCACGCTGAATCTGTTCAACATCCTTTACTTTATGACCTTCAATCGCAATGATAAAATCACCTGGCTTAATTCCACCCTTATGAGCCGGGGAGCCCACAAACACTTGTGCAGCAAGAGCACCATCCTTTTCAGAAATACCTAGCGCATCTTTGTATTCTTTTGTTCCTGGCATAAGAGAAACTCCAAGCCAACCGTATACAATCTTCCCGTTGGAAATAAATGATTCGATTGCATTCTTTATATTGTTGATTGGAATTGAAAAACCAAGCCCCTGGGAGCCACCGGACTGGGATGCAATCCATGTGTTAATTCCGATTACTTCACCATAAATATTTACAAGCGGACCACCTGAATTTCCCTGATTTATGGCTGCATCAGTCTGAATAAAATCATTTATATTTCCGATTCCTGAACCAGAGCGGCCTTTCGCACTTACAATTCCCTGTGTTACAGACTGGCTGTAGCCGAGAGGTGCACCCATTGCAAGACATATATCACCAGTTTTTACAAGGTCTGAATCACCCAGTCGTGCTACCGGTACGGAAGAATCATCTGACTCAAAGGAAACAAGAGCAATATCCATACGTTCATCTGCACCCACAAGTTTTCCGTCAAATTCGCGGCCGTCATTAAGTTTGATTGAGATTTTTGTCGCTTCTCCAGCAACATGATTATTCGTAAGTACATAAAGGGTTTTTCCGCTCTTTTTTACAATTACACCAGAGCCGAGTCCCTTCGTTTCATATTCTCGAGTATTTTCTTTTTTCTTATTGTCCCTTGAATCATCAGATTTAGGATTTTCTTCATCAGGGAATCCGAAAAAGAATTTTCTAAAATCTTCAAAAGGATCCATTGTCTGTACAGTTTTTGTTTCTGTTACGTCAACTTCAACTACGGAAGGTAGCACTCCGTCACTTATAGAGCGGAACGCATTCTGCAACGCCTCTACAACTCTAAGATTGTCTTCAGAAACAATTCCTGATTTTGATTCTGCATAAACAGTATCAGCCGAACCTTTTACAGCCATCTTACTGCAAGAAATTGAAAAAGCCGCAAATGAAAAAACCGCAGCCCCTGTAACTCCTAAAACTCGTTTTGTCCATACGTTCATAGAAAAACCTCCGAAAAATATAATATGGAACTCTTGCCATTTCTTTAAAGATAATCATAAAAAATGAATTTGGTTACAATTTTTTACAAAAAATAGACTTTACAAGTTGTCTTTGTAATTCAAATCTGTGAGAATTTCTGTATGATCCTCAAAGACTGCAACGGTATGCTCTTCATGCGCAGAATATTTTCCATCCTCTGTAAGAACAGTCCAACCATCGTCAGCTGTATAAACATCAGGAACACCTAGATTAATCATAGGCTCTATGGCAAGAACCATTCCCGGAATAATACGAGGATTGGGACCTCTGCTTGGACAATTTGGAATACTCGGATCTTCGTGGACATCAAGACCTACACCATGACCGCAGTAATCATAAACAACCCCGTATCCGTGTTTTGTAGCAATATCATACACGGCTTTTGAAATATCACTGATTCTATTCCCGGCCCGACAGGCTTCAATTCCAGCAGCAAGGCATTCAAGAGTAACTTCATCAAGTTTTTTAATTTCAGGCCTGACGTTTCCAACCAGCACAGAATGACATGAATCACTTATATAGCCATTAAGATCAATTCCTACGTCAAGAGAAACTATATCTCCATCCCTTATAATGCGTTTTTTTGATGGAATTCCATGGATAACTTCATTATTAATGCTTATGCAGGCTGCCCCATCAAAATTTTCCCTATACCAGGCAGGTGCTCCGCCATGAGATTTAATGAAATCGACAAAGATATCATCCAGTTCCCTGGTAGTCATCCCTGCTTTTACAAGCGGAATAACATGATTAAAACAATCCGCAAGAAGGTGGCACGATCTGCGTATGCCTTCAATTTCTTCACTATTCTTTAACCTGATCATTTATAACTCCTATACATGAAACTGTATATTTTATTACAGTTCCCCTGATAAATTTCTGTTTCGTTTCGAAAGAAGTCTTTCCGCTTCTTCAAGACAGATTACGGCCGTCACTGAATCTCCGAGCCGCATATAAATTTCTGACATCTGACGTAAAAAGAAAACGTCTTCCTTTGCAGGAAACCCCAGATCCAGCGCCCTCTCATAGACATCCAGAGCAAGTTCGTCATTTACAGTGCCGTTTATGTTCCGATGTAGTATACTAAGCATAAATTCCTGCACTTCCGGAAAAAAAAGCCTGAAGTAGCTATAACTATATTCCATTCGGATTATTTGTTCCAGTAAAAGTGCTGCATCATAAAATTCAGATCGGAGAGCGAGTTCTTCTGCAAGAATATAGCCGTAATCCATAAAATCCTCTCGGGTAAACCAATGCTTTAAATTGAAGTCTGCATGTTCCATGCTCATGCGCTTGAACTCAGAAACAGCCTCGTCTTCCCGGCCATGCATAAGATCAAAAAAGATAAGCTTTGCACGGCTTTCCTGATCTGTTCTCGCAGACAGCCATACATAATAGTCAAATGTATACTTAGATTTTTTTGAATGTGCAGCACATGCAAAAAACGAATCGTCAAAAATAGAACGTTGCCTCTGATCCGAAAGAATTTCATAAGCCCTTACAAGATGGCGGAAATCTTCAGAATCCGAGCTTTTTGTTGCATCAGGATGAAGCAACTTTGCCTTTGTTCTGTATGCCTTTTTTATCTCTGCAGCAGTTGCATCCTGCCGCACACCAAGAATTTCGTAACAGTTTATCACATCTTAACTCATTTATGAAATTTTAAACAGGGCTTCAATATCCTGCTTATTGACAACAAGTACCGGACAAGGGGCATAATTAACGATCTCGCTTCTAGCCGATGCCACAACACTTTTTCGGATATAACTATTATCAATACTCCGAAGTACATCATTTTTATTTTCATGCCCGCCCAAAAGAATCATATCGGCTGAATATTCTTCAGAAGCTTTTATAACTTCTGCCCATACAGAGCCTTCCCTGAGTTCTGTTTCTATCTGTATTCCTTTTGAATTTGCCAGCTTATGAACGTAATTCAGATAAGTTTTTCCATCTGCACGTAAAGATTCCGTATAAGAATCACGTTCTTCTGGAATAAAAAAATTAGAAGAAACAAGAAATTTTATAGTTTCTGTATCTACAACAAAAACAACTTTCATCAGACAGGAATACTGCTTTGCCATCAGAATTCCGTACATCGCGGCTCTTACAGAAGACTGGGAACCATTAACTGCAACCAGAATTTTTTTTACCAAAGTCTTCATAACTTTTCCCCTTCTGTCTGCCTGCGTTCATTCTTCTTCTTCAAGGCTTTTAGAACGAATACATTTTCCCTCTCTTTTTCTTCAAGTGCATTTTCAATATATATTTTTGTTTCCTTTGTCTGAGGAATTACCAACTTATCAAGTGCATTTACACGTCGCTGAGTTTTTTTTACTTCTTCTGCAAGACGCCACACAATTGTTCTTACAGAAGCCATTTGAGTTAGCAAAGAAAGCAACTTAAAAAATTTGGCAATTACATCATCGGTATTTGCATAAGTTCCTATCAATGAGTAAAAAAGCTTTTGAGGAGGAACAGTTACGTCTATCGTATCGAAAGACATACCTCCTATAGCAACAGATTTTTCCTGCATGGCAAAATCATAATGAACATTTTTTGCAATACGCTTAACTTGGTCAGATCCAGCCGCCATAAGCATTCGTTTGAATGCCGGATAAGCAACTGCCGTTACTTCGTCCAGTTCACGTTCAAGAAGCCGAACCTTCTCAACCATTTTCATGAGCTCCTGAACAAGAATTTCGCGCTTCTGTTCAAGAAGATCATAGCCGTTCTGTGAAACAGCCAACTGCTCTTTCATGGCGAGAAGGTTTGATTTTGTTGGTGCAATGTTTAATTTTGCCATTTTTTACCCGTTCAAATCAACATTATGCAGGAAAATATTTCTCAATAAATTCCGACTTAATTCTTGTAAGTTCTTCTTTCGGCAGAACGGCAAGGCATTTCCATCCTATATCCAAAGTCTGCTCTATAGTCCTATCTTCATGCTCATCCTGAGTAAGGAATTCACCTTCAAATTTATTTCCAAACTGAAGATACTTTTTATCCAGCGGAGAAAGCTCCTCTTCTCCAATAATGGAAGCAAGATTACGGATTGTCTTTACCTTTGAATAAGCCGCAAAAAGCTGAGAAGAAACATTTGCATGATCCTCACGCGTCATATCCTTTCCTATTCCGTCCTTCATAAGACGAGAAAGAGACGGAAGTCCTGCAACAGGCGGATAAATTCCCTTTGAATCCATTTCGCGGTCCAGAACAATCTGCCCTTCTGTAATGTACCCTGTTAGATCAGGAATAGGATGAGAAATATCATCATTAGGCATTGTAAGAATCGGAATCTGAGTGATAGAGCCCTCGCTTCCTTCTATTTTCCCTGCACGTTCATAAAGTTCAGCAAGGTCAGAATAAAGATATCCAGGATATCCTTTACGTCCAGGAACTTCTCCTCGTGTAGTAGAAATTTCACGGAGGGCTTCACAGTAGTTTGTCATGTCTGTCATTACTACAAGAACATGCATTCCCTTTTCAAAAGCAAGGTATTCGGCCGCAGTAAGTGCACAACGCGGAGTCATAATTCGTTCAATAGAGGGAGCGTCCGCAAGTGACTGGAACATGACAACCTTAGAAAGAACTCCGGATTCTTCGAATGTATTTATAAAAAAACGCGCAACATCGTACTTAATGCCCATTCCCGCAAAAACCATTACAAACTGTTCATCCGTTCCGCGCAATTTCGCCTGACGTATAATCTGAGCCGCAAGCTTATTATGCGGCAATCCCGAACCAGAAAAAATCGGAAGCTTCTGTCCACGCACAAGAGAGTTCATTCCATCAATCGCAGAAATTCCCGTCTGAATAAAGTCCCTTGGATAGGAACGGCTGTAAGGATTAATAGGATAACCGTTTACATTTACGCATTTAGAAGAAACAATTTCCGGGTAACCGTCTATTGGTTCTCCAAGACCATTAAATACTCGTCCTAAAAGCCCTTCGCCTACGCGCAGCTCAAGAGGCTTGTCCAAAAATTCAAACGAGCTTTCAGAAAGATCAATTCCTGTTGTATTTCCAAAAATCTGAACAACTGCAGATTTCTGATTAAGATCAATAACACGGCCTAAACGTTTTTCGCCGATGCGGTCGCGGACATAAACTGTCTCATTATAGAAGATATCTTCTGTGCGTTGAACCACAACAATAGGTCCGTCAACGCTTGTTACTCCACGATATTCAATTCCTCTCATAAAACAGCTCCTGCCTTACTATAAACGGTTTCCAACTCACCAAACTGTTCATCAAAATGACTCTTTATATCTGCAATTTTTTCCATGTTATCATTTGGAACGCTGTATTTTATGCGGACAATTTCATCTGCAACAGGTAAGGAAATAACTTTTGCAAGAGGACAACCATTTTTAATTACAGTAACAGCCCGCTTATAAAAACTCATCATAAACTCAAGAATCTTTATCTGCTTGTCCGTGCTGCAGTACATATCAACATCATCAAAAGCATTCTGCTGAAGGAATCCGTTTTTTATCATTTCTGAAACCTTAAGCACAAGCCTGTCTGTATCCGGCAAAGCATCAGGACCGATAAGGCGCACAATCTGCTGAAGGCGCTCTTCCTTCTTTAAAAGTTCAAGCGCTTCTGTGCGCACTGTCCACCATACAGGATTATTTTTTTCCCACCAGCCACGGACTTCGCCGGCATATTCGGAATAGGAATCTATCCAACCGATAGCCGGATAATGACGCGCATTTGCAAGATCGCGGTTAAGCGCCCAGAAACAGCGGATAAAACGTTTTGTATGCTGTGTAACCGGCTCAGAAAAGTCACCACCCGGTGGCGAAACCGCACCGATTACAGAAACAGAACCTTCCTGCCCTTCCAAAGAAATTATACGTCCTGCACGCTCATAAAATGATGCAAGCCTTGTAGGAAGATATGCAGGAAAACCTTCTTCTGCCGGCATTTCTTCCATACGACCGGAAAGTTCACGGAGAGCCTCTGCCCATCTGGAAGTTGAATCAGCCATTATAGCAACATGAAGCCCCATGTCGCGGTAATATTCAGCAAGCGTAATTCCCGAATACAAAGAAACTTCGCGCGCTGCAACCGGCATGTTGGATGTATTTGCAATAAGGATTGTTCTCTCCATAATCGAACGGCCTGTACGCGGATCAATAAGTTCTGGAAATTCAGTAAGAACCTCGGTCATTTCGTTACCGCGCTCACCGCATCCAATGTACACGATAATATCCGCATCACACCATTTTGCGACAGCATGCTGTGTCATTGTTTTTCCAGTTCCGAAACCTCCAGGAATTGCAGCCGTTCCGCCCTTAGAAAGGGGAAAGAATACATCTATAACGCGCTGACCGGTAATGAGCGGCTCAGAAACTTCCAATTTATCTGCATAAGGACGAGGCTCGCGAACAGGCCAGTAATGAGAAAGCTTTATTTCCTCATCAAATTCCGTGGTTCCAATAACGTCATCTACAGTATAGTCTCCTGTCCCCTTAAAAGTTTTTAGGCTTCTACCACGGATATAAGGCGGAACCATAATTTTCTGTGTAACAGAAGCTGTTTCCCTTACTGTTCCAAGCACAAATCCAGGTTTTATCGCAGTTCCCTGAGAGACAAGGTCAGAAGCTTCAAAATGCCAGACCGCAGAAACATCAAGAGGTTCCGTGCGTTCTCCCGGCAAAAGGAATGCGCCGGATTTTTCTGCCATAGCCTTAAGAGGTCTCTGAATTCCATCGTAAATCGTCCCAACAAGCCCTGGTCCAAGACGAAGAGAAAGCGGCCTCTGGTGACAAACAATTTTTTCACCAATGTGCATTCCTGTATCTTCCTCGTATACCTGAATAGTAGCATTCCCCTTATTCTGACGGATAATTTCACCTATAAGACGTTTTTCCCCAACATCAACTACATCGTAAAGACCACAGCCGTCAAGTCCCTCTGCAAAAACAATCGGTCCTGAAATGCGGGTTATTTTTCCTTCTATCATGATTTACGCAAGCCTCCCGCCAAACAAAGCATCATAAAGTTCATTTCTATATCTATCTAAAATCTGAGAGATTACCTCAGTAAGGGTAAGTCTTAACCGAACAGATTTGTCATCTGCGTCAAGCACAATACCCCTGTTTTCTGTAATACCGCAGTTATTTTCAATTATAATTTTATTAAAATCTGTTTTTTCGAGAGAGGCAACAGTTATTCCCTGCTCAGAAAGAATCTTCTTTACCCCGGACTCAGAAAAACCGTAATAATATGCATTGAATTTTCTTTCTTTTAAAATCAAATCTTCTGCATTAAGCTTTCTAATAACAAGGTTAAGCAGTTCATTCTCGCTTAAGGTTCCAAGATATTCATCTATAGCCTTTTCAATAGACGACTGTATAAAGGATACTTTAAAACGTTCTTTTTCCAAAGGAAGTGAAGCATTCAGATTTTTTTCATAAATCAAAACCCTTTCTTCTGTTTTTTCAGAAGCAGACTGTTCTGCTTCTTTCACCTTCTGAGAGACTTCTTCGATAATATAACGGCAATCTACATCTGCTTTATCAAGAATCTTTTCTGCCTTTTTACGAGCGTCAGCCCGGATTTCTTTATCAAGGACTTCTGTAGATCTCAATTCTTCCATAATTATAAGTATTCCTTAATTAAACCTGTACACCAATTGCCTCCCGGATTGCATCAGTAAGAGATTTCTTACCAGAAACATGTCCGTCAAGCCCTGGAATTTCTACAATAAGAGGAAAAGTTCCTTTCTTTTGCCACGCAAGTTCTTCTTCCTCAATCAGAGCGGCAGCCGCTTCTGTGAGGATAAGAACTTTCGGCAACTCATCAACCGGAAGCGCAGCGTCCCCGCCTTTTCCGGTCACTCGATTAAACGCATCCAAGACCTCTTGCCGGGTTTCTGCAACTGTGCCATCTATTCCAGTAAGCTTAAATGCGAGAATCATTTCCCTGTCGCCGATAATATAAAACTTCAATTCAAAAACCTTTCGTTAAGACATCAAAGAACAATAATGAGAAGTCCAACAAGGAATCCCCAAAGACAGATACCTTCTGCAAGACCAACGAATGGCAGGGCTTTTCCCGAAAGCTCCGCATTTTCACTCATTGCACCCATTGCAGCTGCACCGATCTTAGAAACAGCCATTCCGCCGCCGATACATGAAAAACCAACAGCAAGGGCTGCGGAAATATACTTCCATGCAGAAGAACTTGCCGGAGCCTGTTCTTCAACAGCAGTTTCTGCTTCTACAGCACCAGAAGCCTGTGCAGAAAGCGCAAAAAAACCTGCGCACAAAAGAATTGCCGACAATACAAAAATCTTTCTGTTCATACAATAACTCCTATATATTTCTGAACCTTATTTATTTCCATAATGGAAGCGGAGCGGTTTAAATTCCGTTCCTGTTTCATTAAAGAATTTACTGAAAAATTCGTAATACTGAAGTCGAATAACCTGAATGGCTACAATCATTCCTTCAAGTACCACTACAATACCATTTCCAACGATAAGAACCGCGAGTCCGCCTATATGACCGCACTTTTCGCTCATCATTTCTATTATAAATCCAAGAACTGCATGGGCAAGGGCGAAAGCACCTACACGTACAAAACTGATTGTGCTGGAAAGATAGTTTGAGACAACCTCTATCAGCTCAACCACGCCACCGATTACAAGAGCTCCAAAACCGTTTTCTACAACAGGTCTGTGACCATCAAAAAGCCGCTCAAAAGGTTCGCCGAATGCAGCAAAAAACAGTGTTGCACCAATTACAATCCAATCATAAAGAGCTGGAACATGATGAGAAAGTACAACCCTAGCAGCAAAAACAAGAACATACCAATAAAAAGCGATGCCAGCAATTCCCGTCTTTCCGAATACAGCACTTCCCCATTTTTTTGAAATCATCTTGTTTATAACATTAACAACAAGACCAATTGAATTGATGATTATTCCAAGCGCAATCGTTACGCCAAAGATTCCAAAAATTACTTTGATAGAATTAGGATCTGATGATGGCATTACCTTAAGGATAGGAGCCCTTGGCTCGCCGAACAGCCCTGTAACAAAGCGAGCAAATGGTTCCAAAACAACCTCTGTTCCAAAGAATTCTCCTGTAATAAGCCCCATTATTGAACTACTGGTTCCAACCGCTATAAAAATCGGCGCAAATTTATTCCATCCGCCAACCTTAATCACTTTTAAAACCATAAGGATTCCGGCAATAAGAAAAACAAGGCCCTGACCGCAATCCCCGAACATAATTCCAAAAAGAATTGTAAAGAAAACCGCCACAAACGGAGTCGGGTCAATTGTACCATAAAGCGGAGAACCATAACTAAAAATCATGCGTTCAAATGCAGAAATAAAAGCTCCGTGCTTAAGCTTTACAGGAACTTGTTCCGTTCCATTTATTACAGAAGCAACTTCAGTTGGATTATATTCACGGATTGCAATCCTTCCTGCAGTAAGCTCATCCAAACCTCTCATAAAGAAATTACAATCTTCTGCCGGAACCCATCCAGTAAGACGATATACAAGCGAAGTTCCTTCCTGCCTGCTTTGAATCTCTTCTATTTGCATTGACACACTGAAAGAACCAAGTAAAGAAAGCAGTTTTTCTGCATGAGTTTCCGCATAATTCGATTTTTCTTCTTCAAGAAGATCAAGTTCTTTCTGAGTTTCTTCCATTTGCTTGCGCAAAGAAGAAAGCATTTCGTCCGGAATTCCAGTAAAACCAGAAGGAACTTCCATGTTTACAAATCCGAATTTCTTAAGTTCCGTATCAAGCGAAAACCTGCCTTTTTTTGAACTGACAGCCATTATCCTGTCACCATCTGCACCAAGTTGAACTACAACTGCATGTCCGGCCAAAGAATCCTTTAAATCAGAAAGATTAGCAGCCGGAATTTTTCCGATCCTTATAGAAAGAAAGGAAAGATGCTCCAGCTGGGAATAAGGCACTTTTAGATTTGAGAACGCAGAAGCCTCTTTGTAAGATTCCGAAACTCGTTTTAAGGCATCACTTTTAACAGCAAAACGAGCCTCCAAATCGTCGGCAGAAGCAATAATTTTAGCAGCTTCCGAGCGGTTTTCATCAGTTGCCATAGGGCAGTCAAGAATTTCATTTTTTCTGTCACTTACATTAAGAAAAATGCGCACTTTCTGCAAAGCTTCATACATCTGCGCATCAGCATTTACGACCGTATCATCTTTTGCTTCTGCAATAACAGTATTTTTCTTTGACTGAAACTGAAAATTTCCTTTTTTACCGAGATAATCGATTACAGCAGCAATATCTTGCCTCAGAACCATAAGTTCCACAAGGCGCATTTCAATAGTTCTGGCCATCCGCACCTCCTAATTTTCGTTTGATGACACACCGGCGCCATACATTGCATCTTCAATGCTTGCATTCAACCGAATGGATTCCGTCGCTGCACGAATGCAATCAATTTCCTTTAACTTGATAAGAAAAAAAGCAACCAGCGACGCATATGTCATAGGGTTTCCGTAAAACATTCTTTTTATTTCTTTTATTTCTCCAAAACGGAATTTCTGCTCAACCCACATAGGATCAACAGTCCACACAGCACCTTCTTCATGAGGATTCAAAAAAGCCGCAAACCTCCAAGAAGCCCAATCATTATATGAATCCGTCTCCATATTCAGAATTTCATAGGCAAATCCGCATATTGGATCTTTTGAAGAAGGAGCCTCCGTTACATAGAAAAGATTTTTTTCTATATCTTGGGCCTTCATATTATAATACACCTTAAGTCTCATTGCCCAAAGCATATTTTTTATTGAATAAAATCTTCTGTAATACTCTACAAGACTTTTCCTAGAAGAATCGGCCACATGATTAACGGCCTTCCAAAGGAAGCGGATCTCCTGAAGATCAAGCTTAAAATCCATCTGCTGATGATCTTCTTCCGGCTTCATGTTACCGTACCACGCAAAAGATGACATAGCCGTTATTTTTTTCATATCAGGCCAACTGTCATAGTCAAGTTCACTGTATTCGTCTATACGGATAACACGAGGACGCTCCTGCTCTCCATTTATGGAAGCTGCAGCAAGCACCTTAAGATTAAGGATATCATAACGTCGCAAAAGCTCTACAAGAAACGGATCAGGTTTTGAATAACACCTTAAAAGACTTATATATTGAGAAACGAATTTTTTCACCGCTTCATGCTCAATTTTATTAGCAAGCAACTGCTCTGGCAGCTGCGGTACAGGTTCTTTAAAGAGCAGATCCCAAATTTCGGCCAGCGATCTGACATTGAACAAAGCTGCCGCATTTTTTCCAGTAAAGGTTTTTGACAGCATTCCGCAAGCTTTTGCATATATATAAGAAGAAGCTCCAGAATAATCCATAAACAATACCTCTACGCTTCGTCCAAAACCTTTTTCAAAAACGCATTGAACGATTCTTTATCCTGCTCAACAGCCTCAGCAGACTCTTTATATTCTCTTATTATTCTATCATGATTTTCCGACAACGACTGAATTTTTTTATTATAGTCGGCTTCGTATTTTGACTGGATTTTTTCGTACTGAACCTTAAAATCAGAATCAGCTTTTGCACGAGCTTCAGACAAACGTCTGTTAGCCTCAGCCTGAGCATCTTTTACAAGCTCCGATGCCTCTGATTCAACTTCCAAAAGATGGGAAATAATACTAATTTCTGTATCTGCCATAAAAACCTCTTTTATATCAGTAAGAAATTTCGTATTCTCGGATTATATTGCAAACTTCCTGTGCAGAACCAGCACGAAGACAAGATTTGTAAAAACCAGGAATATGAAGAATTCTTGCACAATCAGCAAGTACACGCAGCTGCCGTTCTGTACTTTTCCTATCAAACAAAATCAATACGACAAGATGAATCAATGATTCCGCAAAATCTCTTGATCCTACCCCGCATACATCATAATCCACACCGTCAAGGCTGATTCCTACAGCCATCATCGGTTTCCGAACAGAAGGACATTCCACATGGGGAACCGCAATTCCGTTCATAACAATAGAACCGGACTGCCTCTCTCTTTCTGAAAGAGCATCCAGAACTTCATTTCTATCTACCGAAGGATCAATTCTTACCAAGGATTCAGTCATTTCCGCAAAAAGACTATCCTTATCGGTACTTTCAAGCCGAACAATAACTGACTCCGGCTTTATAAGGGAACTTATCATCGATCCTCCGGATTAATATCTTACTTAGACTCTTCCGCAGTCTTCCACCATGAAGAATCAGTCTGAGCTGCATCATCAGCAGCAGGTGTCTCTTCAGCCTCAGATTCAACTGAAGTTGTAGGAGCAAGATCTTCTACAGCCTTTGGTTTTTTATTAAGAACTGCAAGCAAAACTGTAATCGCAAAGAAGAAAACAACAAGAACTGTAGTAGCCTTTGTAAGAACCGTAGCAGAATGCGAACCGAACGCAGCACTTCCGCGTCCACCTAAAAGACCGCCCATTCCGCTCTGTCCGTCATCCTGAACAAGAACAAGAAGCACAAGCAGAATACATACGATTACAAAAGCAACAAGAAGGATAATACCAATAGCACCCATTTTTAAACTCCAAAACCGGATTACCCGGAATTATTCAATAATTTTAGTTCTATAATAATAAACCAATATTTACTTGTAGTCAATTAAGAAACAAAAAGCCGATCCCCAGAACTGGAAACCGGCTTTTTATTACGTCATAAGTTATGATCATTGAGCTTGTCTAAATGACCATAACCGGTGGTTTCGAGAGTACTTCGACAAACTCAGTAAACCACCACAATTATAATTACAGTACTTCCGCAAAACTATTTATTTTCAATTGCGTCAGGGCGTGGCATAAACAAGTCTTTCAACCGTTTATTTTTCTTGCCACGCCTCCAAGTTTTGCTTGCGCAAAACTTGATTACAGGATTGCATCTACGGCGAGGCTAAAACAAATTCATAACCGTTTATCTATCTTGCCTCGCCTGTAGTTTTTGCTTTCGCAAAAACTACTTATTATCAATCGCGTCAGGGCGTGGCATAAACAAGTCTTTCAACCGTTTACTTTTCTTGCCACGCCTCCAAGTTTTGCTTCCGCAAAACTTGATTACTGGATTGCATCAATATAAGAAAGATTCAATCTTCCCATCTTGTCTACTTCAAGAAGTTTAACTGGGATTACCTGACCTTCTTTAAGAACGTCGCTTACCTTTTCTACGCGCTGTTTAGAGAGCTTAGAAATGTGACAGAGACCTTCTTTTCCAGGGAGGATTTCTACAAAAGCACCAAAGTCCATGATGCGCTTTACAGTTCCCTGGTAGATTGTTCCTACTTCCGGATCTTCTGTAATGCCCTTAACAGCCTTCTTAGCAGCCTCTGCCTTTTCGCCGTTCTTAGAGTAGATTGTTACAGTTCCGTCGTCATCAGTATTGATTGTTACATCGTACTGTGAGCAGAGAGCCTTAACGTTCTTTCCGCCAGGTCCGATAAGGGCACCAATCTTGTCTACAGGAATCTTCATTGTAAGAATCTGTGGAGCGTTCTTAGCCAAAGGAGCCGGCTTATCGATACATTTTTCCATGATAGAAAGAATGTGGAGACGACCCTGACGAGCCTGTTCCATAGCCTTCTTCATGATTTCAGTTGTTACACCGGCAATCTTAATATCCATCTGGAAACCAGTAATACCGTCTTTTGTTCCGGCAACCTTAAAGTCCATATCACCAAGGTGATCTTCTTCACCAAGGATATCGCTCAAAATCTTATAGCGTCCGTATGGATTATCTCCTTCCGGTTCAGTGATAAGACCCATTGCAATACCTGCAACCATCTTCTTCATTGGAACACCAGCAGCAAGCATAGAAAGACAACCACCACAAGTAGAAGCCTGGCTTGAAGAACCGTTAGATTCCATGATTTCAGAAACTACGCGGATTGTATAAGGGAATTCTTCACGGCTTGGAACCATAGCAGCAAGTGAACGGCGGGCAAGGTTTCCGTGACCGATTTCGCGGCGGCCAGTTGTAAGTTTTCCTGTTTCACCAACAGAGTATGGTGGGAAGTTGTAGTGGAGGATGAAGTGTTCGCTTCTGTCTCCGTCGATATCATCGTAAGACTGTTCATCCATTGCAGTACCAAGTGTACATACAGCAAGGGACTGAGTTTCACCACGGGTGAACAAAGCAGATCCGTGTGGAGTTGGAAGAACATTGATTTCACATGTGATCGGGCGGATTTCATCAACCTTTCGTCCGTCAACACGTACACCTTCGTCAAGAATAGACTTTCTAAGAAGCTTGTACTGGATGTCGTCCATCAAAGTTGCAAAAAGCTTAGCCTGAACAGGATCTTCAAGCTGTTCAGCGTGATTTGCTGCAACTTCTTTGATAGCCTTAGAAATAGCAATACCGCGGTTGATTTTAGAATCCTTGAAACAAGCATCCTTCAAAAGTGGAGTTGCTTCTGCTTCAATTGCTTCAGCGTTAGCCAAAGTTACATCAAGTGGGTTCAAAGGAAGCTTTTCCTTACCGCATTTTGCAACAAGCTCTTCCTGGAGCTTACACATATCAGTGATGAAAGCCTGTGCCTTTTCCAAAGCACCAAGCATAAGTTCTTCAGAAACTTCGTTAGCACCACCTTCAACCATTGTAAAGCCTTCTTTAGTTCCGGCAACAACGATTTCAAGGTCGCCCTTTTCAATCTGTTCGAAAGTAGGGTTTACAATGTATTCACCGTTCAAATAACCGATACGACATGCAGCGATTGGTCCGTGGAACGGAATATCAGAAATACATGTTGCAGCACTGGCAGCCAATACCGCAAGAATATCCTGAGTGTGAACACCGTCACAAGAAACACAGGTTGGAACAATCTGAAGTTCGTGACCAAAAGATGGTTCAAAAAGCGGGCGCATTGGGCGGTCGATAAGGCGGCTAACCAAAATTTCCTTATCCTTTGGACGACCTTCGCGCTTTACAAAACCGCCAGGAATCTTTCCGGCAGCATAGAATTTTTCGTTGTATTCAACTGTTACAGGAACAAAGTCCTGACCTTCTGTTACTGCACTTGAAGCACAAATAGTAGCGATAATGGCAGCTCCACCCCACTGAGCGTAAACACAACCATTAGCCTGTTTACCGATTTTTCCTGTTTCAAGGATGAGATCGGCATCTCCGAGTCTGTAAGTCACTCTTGTTACTGACATTTTTTCCTCTTAAAAGTAAAATTCCACTTCCCACAGGAAGCGACCAGTGCATGCCTTAAGATTTGCATAGATTCACACAACTAAAAACTTTTCATACAAGGGGGGGGGGGAAGTCTCCCCCTCGGCTCAACTGTTTATGGTTTCGCAGGCTCAACCAACACATTTTCGCCTACCCCTTCGCCTAGGGGGAGGCAACAGGTTGCCCCCCCCCTAAAACCCCTGAAAAATTTCTACTTGTGTGCACCCATGCCCTTCATTTTCTAAAAAGCATAGCACAGACATTTCATTCTATTCCATTGAAAATAAAGTTTCAAGGCAATATTCCTAATACATACAGATATAAAAATCAATTTGTGCAAAAAAAATCCCGTCCTTAAAAAGAACGGGAGCTGTAAGAAAGATGAACTACTTGCGGAGTCCAAGTTCCTTGATGAATGCACGGTAACCTTCAAGGTCTGTGCGTTCATAGTAGCGCAACATCTTGCGGCGCTGACCTACAACTTTAAGAAGAGCACGTTTTGCAGAAGCATCTTTTGGGAATGCTTTTGTGTGTTCTGTAAGCTGCTTTGTTCTTTCTGTAAGAAGAGCAATCTGAACCTTTACGTTACCAGTATCGCCTTCTTTTGCGCCGAACTTAGAAATTACAGATGATGTTGTTTCTTTTGTAAGTGCCATTTTAGAACCCCTAAAAAAATTATTGATAATCTGAATAAGCGGCTTTTATGCAGGTCATAATTCGGGTTTTGAACTATAATCACACAATAACCGTAAGACAGACTTCTGAGAGTCTACAAAAAAAACAAAAAAAAATCAACGCAATATGCTATAAAACCATAAAAAGAGTATTAATCATAACGGACAATTAAATCAATATGCCTACTATACGGTTAAAACAAAACGTACTTCAAATGTCCCACAGTTGCAAAATCAGATTGGGGATTTTCTTCAGCGAGAGAAATCATCAATTTTTCTGAAGCAGCAATCAGAACAGCCGGAACAGAACCGTTCAGAAGAACTTTATAACTTCCGGTTTCCGGCGAAACCTGATACAAAAGACTGCGCTTTACGACAAATGTCTTTTTTTCTATTAGATATGAAGTTTCCGGAATTTCCAGCAGAAACGGCCGCTCCAGGAGTTCAGTAACCAAAGAAAAATTTCCTTTCTGAATCTGCCGGCGCACCTCTGATGAACTGATTCTTTTTCCGTCGGTCTGAACCAAATCTAGAAATTGCGCCCGGATTCCATTTTGCAAAATAAAGTCCGTTATTTCTGCCATTCCATAGGATCCCTTGTAACCGCAGCGAAAATCTTGCCCCTCTGCAATAAAACGCATATTCAGTTTATTCATAAGGACAGTAAAAAAAACTTCTCCGGCCATACGGGAAAAAGAATCATCAAAATCCACAAGAACAACAAAGTCAAACCCTTTATTCTTATACTGATTAAGCCGCTCGGAAAGAGTTGCTATATCCCCTGCATAAGAGACAGGATGCTTTATTCCAGGAAGAGCTTTTGTAAAAGTAACAATTCCCGGAACAAGAGATTCTTTTTCCGCAGCAGAAAACACAGCATTAAACAGCGCACAGTGCCCCCTGTGAGGCCCGTCAAAAGAACCAACACTAAGGGCCGTGCCCTGCGGAAACAACGGCTGAGCCGAATTTAAAACATCATTCCAACTTAATACAGTCAAGAATTACTTTTCCCAAAGCTTTTCTGGATAATATCCACTGGTAATTTTCTTGGCAATTTCTGATTTTACGACTTCCCGGTCTTCCGGGTAAGTCATGCCGAACCAACTTTCTTCAGAAGTATAAACCTTAAGTGAACCACGTCCGGTCCTGATAATGTCGCCGGCAACTACAGGAAGCAACGCCTCTTTTTTCTCTGCAGTTACATTTTCTTTTATAAAGTTTTCCCAGTATTCGTTGAACTGCTCGAATACCTTTGGACTGAATCCAAAAAGATTCATACTTACAGTCTCTTTCCCCGTAAGCTGAATTTTTTTATCATCAATTTCAGAAATTACCTTATCGCCTTCAAAATAAATTTTAAGATTTTCAACAATTGATTCAAGGCGTCCGTCCTTTACAGTACACACGCCACGGCTTACAGAACCATTACGACTCATTGTCTTATCAAGAACATAACCTACCATTGCATGTTCTGTAGAATCATTATTAAGAGCCGCAAGGTGTCTTCCAAGAGTTTCAAATGCAGAGCGTCCGTAATAGTCATCCGAGTTGATCACAGCAAAAGGTTCATGAATCTGTTTTTCCGCACAAAGGACTGCATGAGCAGTTCCCCATGGCTTTGTTCTTGCAGCAGACAGTCTTCTCTGTTCTTCCGTAAGAAGGCTCTCGTGACTTTGGAATACGTATTCTGCGTCCATATTTCTTGCAACACGGTCAAAAAGGCGTTCTCTGAAATCTTTCTCTATATCTTTTCGGATTATATATATAACTTTTCCAAATCCAGCCTTAAGTGCATCATAAGCCGCAAAATCAAGCAAGCATTCTCCATTCTGTCCAACTGAATCAATCTGTTTTACACCACCATAACGGCTACCCATACCTGCTGCCAGAACCAAAAGTGTAGGTTTCATATATTCTCCCATTATTACTTCCGTAAATAAACAACGGATTTTATATCATTCAATTTTACAAAGTCATTATAACACATTTTTGATTTTTTGTTCAGTAAAAAATCATTCCGCAGACGGCACCCGCAATTACAATAAAAAACGGATGAACCTTAAACTTCTTCCTGAAAAAGAAGAAAAGCAGATAAAACGCAACGCTCATCCAGTTGAACAAATCCTGCCGTCCGGCCTGAGTACGAAGCTCATTCAGATCTTCAGGAACGTTTAAAAGAACGTTTGTAAACATCTGCACCGCAACAACAAAAATCATTCCGGTTCCAGCCGGCCTAAGCACATTAAAAATAGTCCGTACAGACTTACAGTTACTGAACTTAATTATAAACCGCGCAATTATTAAAATCGTGATAAGCGAAGGAAGGACTTCCGCAAAGCTGGTTATTATAGCTCCTGGAATCCCGTAAAACTCATATCCAAGAAAAGTAGCCATATTGACACCAACAGGTCCCGGCGTACTTTCAGAAATTGCAATCATATTGTAGAACTGCTCTGTAGAAATAAGTCCCCGTTCTACAATAGTCTGCTGCATGAGCGAAATTGCAACCAGTCCGCCGCCAATCGTAAAAAGTCCTATATAAAAGAAAACGCAGAATAACCAGAAAAGACTTACATCACAGTTCATTTCGCCCTTCTCTTCTGAATAAGATAAATTACAATACCTGTTACTGCGGCTCCTGACACAATCGCATAGGAAGGAACTTTAAAGAAATATATGAGACTAAATGACATTGCAAGGATCAGAAAACTGAAAATACCTTTTAATGTTTTGCGGATAAAATTTAATGTTGCATCAGTAATAAGGGCGCAGACTGCAACGTTGATTCCTTTCATAGCCTTTTGAACCAACGGATATTCATCTATTGAGCTTATAAGTCCTGCAAGCGCTGTAATTACAACAATACTAGGAGTTATAATTCCAAGAGTCGCAATTATTCCACCGACAACACCGCGCTGCTTATAGCCGACAAAAGTTGCAACATTTATTGCTATAATGCCCGGAGTAGATTGTCCAACTGCATAATAATCAAGAAGTTCTTCATCTGTTATCCATTGTCTATATGAGACCAATTCGCCCTGCATCATCGGCAGCATGGCATAGCCACCGCCAACTGTAAGCGAACCGATCTTCAAGAAAGTGAGGTATAAATCTAACAGCATATTCTTCATTGCTATCAGTATAGAAAACAATCAGAAATATAGCAACAAGCAGAAAAACGTCCTCCTGACAACGAATTTCTACCCCTTTACAGCTCCGGCTGCAATTCCTTTTATGATATACTTCTGAAGGAGAAGGTAGAATGCTATAATCGGAATTGAGGAAATTGTAAGGGACGCACACATCGGCCCGTAATCTTTCATAAACTGACCGTTAAAACGCATCTGAGCAAGCTGAATTGTACCCTGCTTTGCAACAATCAAAGGCAGAAGAAAGTCATTCCAGATCCAAAGCGCATCAATCACGGCAACTGTTGCTATAATCGTTTTTATCAGCGGCAGAACAATTCTAAAAAATATATAGAATCTTTCCGCACCATCAATAGAAGCCGACTCTTCCAATTCCTTAGGGACGGCCTTTATAAATCCATGAAACATAAAGATTGCGGTCGGACATCCCAACCCCCAATACATAGGAATAAGCCCGTGCACATTCATAAGATGAAGGTCAGCGGCAAGAACCCCGATCGGAACCATAATAATCTGAAACGGAATTACAAGAGAGAAAGCAAAAAAAGCATACAATATACCCGAGATTTTCCATTCCGAACGAACTAGTCCGTATGCACACATTGCAGAAGTAACAATAATTCCCCCCGTTCCCAAAACTGTAACTAGCAGAGTATTAAAAAAGACTTTAGGAAACTGCATTTCTTTCCATGCCTGAATATAGTTTCCGATAAACATCTTTACAGGAAGCCCCGTAGGTTTAAGAATAATATCTGCATTTGGGCGGAAAGAATTTACCACAACAAAAAACAGCGGATAAATAAAGAACACAGCAAAAACTATAAGTGCAACAGTAAGACCGGTTCGTTTTGCAGATTCAGATCTTATATGAGAAAATTTTATATTCATTACGCTTCAATCTCCTTTCTTTTCATTATATACAGCTGAATTCCTGTAATAATAACAATTGCAAAGAACAATACCATGGCTTTTGCAGTAGCAAGACCAGCCTGTTTCATAGAGAACGCATCAAAATAAATATCCATTACAAATGGTACAGTACCAGTTGCATATCCAGTCTGTCCGATCATTGCATAGATAAGATCAAAACTCTTAAGAGCATTCGCAATAGTAAGGAACAAAGAAATCGTAAGTGACGGAATCATCAAAGGCAGCGTAATATAGCGAAAACGCTGCCATCCAGTCGCACCATCTATTTTCGCAGCCTCAATTATTTCTGTAGGAATATTCTGAAGTCCGGCGAGATAAACGATCATATAGTATCCACACCCTTGCCATACAGCAACAAGAATAAGAAGCCATGGCGTTTTATTTGGATCAGAAATCCATTTTTCTACACCAGTAATTGCAGGCAAAAGCTGAACAAAAAGCATAGACCATATCAAGGCAACAATAATCATGGAAAGGACATTCGGCAGAAAGAAAACAGTCCTTAAGATTTTTTGTCCGCGAATCCCCGTATCAAGTGCAAGCGCAAGTGCAAAAGCAATCACGTTTATTCCTATTACAGAAAAAAGCGCAAAAAATAGTGTAAAACCAACAACCCCCATGTTATGACTTTTTACAACCCACGCAGATGCAAGAGCATCCTTTACTCTGGAAATTTTAACAAGATTCTGCCGAGTTTTTCTTACGCTTTCGGAAGAAGCTGACGAAAGTTTTTTTTCACTGACAAAATCAGAAACAACCTTATCAATGAGAACGTCATCTTTCTCCAAAACAGCAGATTTAAGTTCTCTGATAAAGTTATCTATTTCAGGCTCTGAAAGAACGTTCAGAAGCTTGACTTCATTCAACTCCCAAAGCGGAGTAAGGGCATCAAACTCATCATAAGATGGATCAAGCACGTAACGGTCCCGATCAGGATTATATATATATACTGAGGAAAGCAGTTCAGAATCTTCTTCAGAAACTGCATTCTTTAATATTTCTTTTTTAAATTCAGGTACATTAATAAAAGACGGAAGTTCAGAAGAACGTGTAAATTTCTGAATTTCTGATGTATGAGGATAAAACTTTTTTGCAACCTGACCAGTAAAAATCTTCTTATAATTTTCAAATCCGACGAATTTATTTCTTTCAGGCTCATACCCGGTTTTTCGTATAACTCTTTCAAGTTTATATTTTTTTAATCCGCCAACACTAAGTCTCTTATAAGAATTATCCGATTTATCCAGCGAATAGAATTCTAAAAGCAGCTTCCTATCGGAATCTTTCAGACGGGTACTGTTCAGAATTTTCGCTTCAAAATCTTCTTTTTCCATAATGATAGGAGACTTTGGTGTAAGTCCATCCCAGTTTGTAAGCGAGATTCCTACACCACGTCCAAACGGAACAATAAAAAATATCACATACAAGATTAAACAAGGAAGAATAAATGCAAGAAAATAGGAAATCTTTTTTGAACGAGCTTCAACCATGCCGACAACAAACTCCTTTATAATTTCAAAAAACAAGGCTGTTCAAGAGAACGATTGTCCAATTCCCTGAAACAGCCCTATTACAACTGCCTGTAATTAAATAATTATTTATTTACGGAAGATGCCCACTGAGCATCAATATCTTTGATAACATCAGCAGATGTTTTCTTCTGGAACATATACTGCTGAGCACCGTTTTTGCAGGCATCTTCAAATACGTCCGTAGGATACTGAGAGAACGCCCATGGAGAAGAACCTTTTACTTCAACTGATTTCATAAGATCAACATACGGACCGCCGAATGCAGAAACATCCACACCCTTGAATGGCGGAATAAGTTTATATTCGCTCATCCAGAGTTTCTGTCCTTCTGCAGAAGTGAGCCAGTTTACAAATTTAACGGCCATAGCCTGTTTTTCTTTTGATGACTGAGAAGACACACCGAACGTAGAGTCTACATCAGCATAGAATGTATTCAATTTTGCATCATTGTAAACAGGGAAAGGAATAAATCCCGCATTAAGAGAAGGATTAAGCTTAAGGGCATCAACATAAGCCCAAAGTCCCTGAACCATCATAGCAGATTCTCCCTTTGCAAATGACTGCTGCTGTTCTCCTCCGCCCATTTCTGCGGCGTTAGAGTTAAGGTTAGTTCTGTAGAAATCAAGAATGCTGAAGAGTTTTGCTGTATCAACATCTCCGTAGGAAGCCTTAGAAGAATTCATAAGATCGATGAATTTTTCCGGATCCACATTCTTTTCTTTCAAAAGAGCTGTATGGATCATTGTAATGAAGTGCCCCATAGACCAGTTTTCCTTAAGAAGACCAGCAAATGGTACAACACCATTGTTCTTCAATTCGCGACAAACTTTTTCAAGTTCGCGGTATGTTGTCGGTGGATTAAGATTATATTTTTCAAAAATATCCTTATTATAAATAATACCGATTCCGGCATAATCCATTGGAACTGCATACTGCTTTCCGTTCCATGAAACGGCTGGCAAAGAACTTGGAAGAACGCGGTTCATAGCTTCTTCCGAAGATAAATCAAGAAGGAATCCCTTAGAAGCATACTCCTTAATTCGTGAATAAGACTGCATCTGAAGAATATCAGGTAAATCTCCCTGTGCAGCACGTGCGGACATTGCAGAATCCGCATCATTCGGAATGATAAGCATGTCGATTGTTACCCCAGGATTTTCCTTTTCAAAAGCCTTGATGATATTCTTAAGGCCTTCCTGATTTTCCTGCTTGTAATAATACATTTCAAGTTTTAGTTTTCCATCTGCACCAGCAGAAGCACTTTTTTTCTGACAACCTGTAAATGCTGTGGCAATCATTGCAACTGTCGCAGCCGCCATAATAAACTTTTTCATCTTTTCCTCCCTAAGAATAAGACTATTTTAATTATAAATCACAATAGCCAATTGTCAAAAAAAAACTTTTTTATTTCACGGGAAAAGAAAAAAATTTACATTTACAGGGGCAGTTTTATCTTTCATATGCTGACTAAGGAAAAAAAATGCACTTCCTGAACCCATGAAGATTCAACAGAAGTGCATTTATCACTCAGCCTGCGGAACTACACAAAATGAAATTTATTTTGTCTTAAGGTTTCGGCCGTAAAGATCACTAATGAATGCAAGCCATTCTGCATTTTCCTTTGTAAGTCCGTCCGGCTTAATTCTCCAGCCCCAGTTTGTACCGCCAAGAGTATTTGGTGTATTCATGCGGGCTTCTGCACCAAGACAGAGGATATCCTGCATAGGAATAACAGCATAATCAGCACAGGAAGCGATTGCAGTCTTAATCAAAGCCTTACAAACTTCGCCTGAATCAGAAAGCTTTCGGGCTTCTGATTTTTCTACCTTGCGGCCGAATGCATATTCTGCAGCAAGCTGAACAGCTTCATCACTTGCACTGTCGAGCCAACCCTGCATTGTATCGTTATCATGTGTACCTGTGTATACAACAGCATTTGTATTATACATATGAGGTAGGAATGCATTTACCATTCCGTCTTTTCCGGCTTCGTTAGGATCAAATGCGAACTGAAGAACCTTCATTCCAGGGAATCCAGCGTCATCGCGGAGCTTACGAACTCCATCTGTAATTACACCAAGGTCTTCTGCAATGATAGGAAGAGTTCCCAAAGCCTTTTTAATAGCATTAAAGAGATCAATATTTGGACCAGGAATCCACTGACCGTTTACTGCAGTAGGATCACCATAAGGAATAGACCAGTAAGCTTCAAATCCACGGAAGTGGTCAATGCGAACTACATCAACAAGCTTTGTCATGCGTTCAGTGCGTTTTACCCACCATGAATAGTTATCTTTTTTCATTGCATCCCAGTCATAGAGAGGGTTACCCCAAAGCTGACCAGTTGCAGAGAAGTAATCCGGCGGAACACCGGCAACTTTCTTTGGAATTCCGTTCTGGTCAAGCTGGAAGAATTTCTGGTTTGCCCATACATCGGCAGAGTCAGCAGCAACGAAAATCGGGATATCGCCGATAAGGGAAACACCCTTTTTGTTTGCATATGCCTTTACTGCAAACCACTGTTCAGCAAAGAAGAACTGAATTACTTTAATCTGTTCAATATTTTCAGTATGTTCTGCATTCCATTTTGAAACGGCAGTTGGATCACAGGAAGCAAGATCCTTTGGCCAGAAAGCATTCCACATCTGAGCAGAACCGCTTATACCTTTCTTTTCAGCTTCCTTGTCATAATATGCTTTGATACTTGTAAAGTTAGCATAATTATCAAGCCATGCAGAATTATCATTTTTAAATGCTTCGTAAGCAACACGACTGTTTTTATCTGCATTTTTAAGGAAGTATTCAGCACACTTAAAGAGTACCGGCATCTTCCACCAGACAACAGAACCGTATTCTACAGGACCTTCATTTTTTATGTAGTCAGCAGGAACTATATCGTTTTTGTCTGCCCATCCCTTTTCAACCAGTGTATCAAGGTCAATAAGGAGAGGATTTCCCGCAAATGTAGAAAAAGATGCATACGGAGAATCTCCGTAGCCTGTAGGACCAATCGGGAGAATCTGCCACAAAGACTGATGTGCAGATTCAAGCCAGTCAACAAATTCGTAGGCAGCCTTTCCGAGCGTACCTATACCAGGAGTACCCGCAAATGATGTCGGGTGCATTAAAATACCACTGCTTCGTTTCATAATGGAACTATTTTAATGTAGCAGTGACAAAAAGTAAACCTAAAACGAATATAAAAAAACAGGCCCCCCCCTAATTCCGGAAGAAGCCTGCCTTTCATAATTTATTATTCTATTCTACTACTTGCGATTAGAGTACGCAGATTGGAACGAATGTTTCTGCCTTGAGTGAAGCACCGCCGATGAGACCGCCATCGATGTCTGGCTGAGCCAAAAGTTCTGGAGCGTTAGAAGCTTTCATTGATCCACCGTACTGGATGATTACTTCGTCTGCAACCTTCTGGTTGTAGAGCTTAGCAATGTAACCGCGGATGAACTTGTGGATAGCCTGAGCGTCTGCTGGAGTAGCAGTTTTACCTGTACCGATAGCCCAAACTGGTTCATAAGCAATTGTTACGTTCTTCATCTGTTCTTCTGTAACACCTGCAAGACCTGCAGAAAGCTGGAAAGCACAAACCTGTTCTGCTTCACCTGCTTCGCGTTCGCTCAAAAGTTCACCGATACAAAGGTCTACTTCAAGACCGTCATTCAATGCCTTGCGAACCTTCTTGTTGATGAGTTCATCAGATTCACCGATTTCGTGGCGGCGTTCTGAGTGACCAAGGATTACACACTGGCATCCTATGTCCTTGAGCATTGCTGTAGAAACTTCACCTGTGTGAGCTCCGTTATCTGTTGCAGCACAGTCCTGAGCTGCGAGAATGATGTTTGAACCCTTTACAACCTGTGCAACTGCATCAAGGTATACAAAAGGAACACCAATCATGTATTTGTTTGTTTTTCCCTTAAGCTGTTCAACCAAGTCCTTTGCCAAAGCAACTGCTTCAGCCTTAGTTGTGTTCATTTTCCAGTTTCCGGCGATATAATGTGTACGTGCCATATTTTCCTCTTTTGAATTTGATTTTATATAATATTAATGAATTGAACTATTTGTTTCAATTATTGAAATTACAGCTCAATTGAATCATAAGTTACAAAAGTTCCTTCGTGATCTTTACTCTTATATACGCAAACATCGGCAGCCTTATAAACAGTAGAAAAACTTGTTTTACATCCTTTTTTGATTACAACTGCTCCAATACTTGTTGTAATAGGGAAATCACCAAGTTCTTCAATCTTTATTTCTTCAAGATTTAACTTAAATCTTTCAAGAACAGTCTTAGCAGATGTTTTTGAATGGATAGTTTCCGCATAGGCAGCAAATTCATCTCCACCAAGACGGAATACAACATCCCCTTCCCGGAAAGATTTTTTCAAAGCCTGGGCAACCCCAATAAGAACTTTATCACCAACTTCATGACCATAACTATCATTAAAGTGCTTAAATTCATCAACATCGAGCAGAACAAAAAGTCCGCCCTTTTCGCTGCTGATTGCCTCAGAAACCTTCCTTTCGCCAGAACCTCGATTATAAAGATTAGTCATACTATCAGTTTCTGAAAGCGAAATTAAAAGTTCCTTTTCTTTAGCAGCTTTAACTACATCATCAATATTTTTAAAACCTGCTACAATTTTATTGTTTCTAAGTTTTGTATAAGCATACTGATAGAAATGTACTTCATCATTTTCAAGAATTCGATATGAGCCGGAATACTCTTCTACATTCTCAAGATGCTGCATAATAGCAGGAAGACTAAGGGCATCTCTCATGAACTCCTGATCTTCCGGATAAACACGATCTGTTATATAACGATTAGCCATTTCAGTGTATTCATAAGTATTTTTAGAATGAGAATCCAAACCTTGAGTTATATATCCGTTCAACTGAATAATAGCAAGTTTATTTGTTTCCGGATTGATTGTATAAATATTTCTGTAAGAACGACTTAAAGATTCAATAATCAAAAGCTGTTCCTGAGAAATAGATACCTGTTTTTTAAGAAGATTTTCACCTCTCTTATTTACAGAAAATGCAAGGTAAATTGTAAAAAGCAGGAACAAAACAATGGTGATAAGGAACTGAATCTGAGAATTTCGCATAATTCGTTTTGTTGTAGACTGAATATGATCTGAAATTACACTATCGTAAATTGAAACAGTCAAATACCAGCTGGCATCTTCAATTGGAAGATAATAAATATAAGATTCATAACCATTATGAACTATAGAAATCTGTCCGCTTCTACCTTCTGCAAAATCTTTTTGAACTTCATCAAAACTTCCTTCTACAAAAGAAGTTTCTGGTCTGCTCAATTCAGTTAAAAAGTTCCTTCCAGGTTCAAAAGTTCCTAAACCGACATTTGTAAGACATTCCCCGTTTTTATAATAGAGATTACAGAAAGTCTTCATTTCTTCAAACTGTCCTGTCATATTTCTGACAAGACTGTCTATATCAATCTGAACATAACAGACTTTCAGTTTTACTCCATTAAAAACAATATTTTCTACAGGAACTGCCAGAATGACCTGTTTTCTAGCTCCGTACATGTTCATTGTAAAAAAGACAGGTTCTGTTAAAGCTTCATTTAAAACAAAAGGATAAGCACTCTGCGATGTAGTTGTTGAATAATCTGTATAAGCAAGTCCATTTTCATCAACAAAAACAAGAGAATAAATGTTATACAAAGTTTTGATTTTATTAATATACTTTCTCAATGACTTTACAGATTTCAAATCATCATTAGTAACGATTTTTATAGCATTAACAATAAAATCATAATTACGTCTTAAAAGTTCAGAAACATCCTTGGCACTGTTTTTTGCAAGTTCCTCAATATAGAATTCACTTACTTTATCAACCGCAATATTTGTATTTTTTCTGAAAGAACGAGAAAGAATAATATTTGAAACAAGAATAATCAAAAATAAAATAATAACTCCAAAAGTTGCAATTACAGAGACTTTGTTATTTTTCATATTTGAAAATATTTTTTTTACAGAAGACATAAACTTTCTTTCCTTAAAAATCTAAAAATAACTTATGAAGAACGGACTCTGCATCTCTTTGATAAATTACAGTTGTAACTTCATTTGTAAGTTCATCAAATGAATCTGGTGGCAAAAGTCCATCCGCTATTTTTACTGCAATGCCAATTGTATCAAAACCAATTGACAAACAATCCTGAATGGCAAGTGCATAAATTACACCCTCGCGTAAATAACACAAAGCTTCTTCATCATGATCCATTCCAACAATCACAATAGAATCAGTTTTTTTACTGTCAATTACAGCTCTTGCAGCACCAACAGGATTAGTCATATTACAACAGAAAAAGCCTTTCAAATCTGGAACTTCATCAATATACTTTTTTGCAAAATCATAAGACAATCTTAAGCTGTCATAATCATACTCAAGACCAACAACTTCAATTTCAGGATAACGGGCAAAAAAATCTTTTGCTCCCCAAACTCTTTCTTCATGACAAGGAGCACCTTCTGCACCTGCTAAAACCACAACTTTGCCCTTATAATTAATTTTCTGACAAAAAGCTTCGGCTAGTAAAACTCCATCTTCATAATTATGAGTATTTCCTACATAGGCAATTCGTTTACAGCCGTCTTCTTTTTTAGCATCAGAACTGGCAAAAGTCATAATTTTCTGACCTTTATCCATAAGCTGATTAATTACAGGAGTCATAACATTACTTTCAGCTACATCAATTCCGATAACATCATACTCACCAGAAGCCGCTGCCTGACGAACCTTAGCTTTCTGATCTTCTGCAGAAATTATATCAGGAGCAATATAATCTATATAAATATTGATTCCCCTTTTACGATACTGCAAAACAGCATCATCAAGTCCAAGATAAACGGCATCAAACCAGGGATGTTTATTTTTATAAGCAAAATAAAAATTATATTCCTTTTTTGCAGGCTGATATGAATCAAGGGTGTGCACAAAATGAAGGGAATTATCTAAATCAGGGCCAGGATTTTCTATATGTGGAGGTGTTAAACTTTTTTCCAACTTTTTCTTTGAACAAGAAAAGAAAATAAACAAAAATGATGATAATGCAAGAACAAAAAATCTAGTTGTTTTTTTCATATCATTATAAAAGTTGCAAAACATAGTACAAAACTGTACCAGAATTATGAAACTCTCCTAATACAAAATTTTTTAAACTTTTTGATTTTGTTTTTATTATAACTCTATACAAATTAAACGCAAGAATTAAGCAATATATACGTCGAGTCAAGGCACGCTCACGCTTAAAGCCTTGACTTCGCCGTTTTGAGGGTTTTGTAATAAACCCTCAATAAAAAAAATCCGATACCATAAAATGATACCGGATTTTATAAATGGTTTTACTTCGTAAAAACAGCCTACTTTGTAGCCAAAATTGCAATACCTGGAAGTGTCTTTCCTTCGAGGAATTCGAGTGAAGCTCCACCACCAGTTGAAACGTGGCTCATCTTGTCTGCAAGGTTAAACTTGTTTACGGCAGCAACAGAGTCACCACCACCAACTACAGTCATAGCACCCTTAGATGTTGCTTCTGCAACGAGGCGGGCTACAGCTTCAGTTCCCTTTGCAAAGTTTTCAAATTCGAATACTCCAACAGGTCCGTTCCATACGATAGACTTAGAAGCAAGGATTGCGTTCTTGTAAAGTTCAACAGTCTTAGGACCAACATCCATACCCATAAGGTTTTCTGGAAGGTCAACTGCATCAACTGCAACTGGATCCTTATCAGCAAATTCTGCACCACCAACATGGTCAACTGGAAGAAGAATCTTTACGCCAGCTTTTTCAGCTTTAGCAAGAAGATCTTTTGCTGTGTCAAGGAAGTCATCTTCAACAAGTGACTTACCGATAGCGTGTCCCTGTGCCTTAAGGAATGTATAAGCCATACCACCACCAACGATGAGTGTTGATGCGTTTTTCATAAGACTTTCAAGAACAGCGATCTTAGAAGAAACCTTTGCACCACCGATGATAGCTGTCATTGGTTTTTCTGGATTTGTTACCATTGGCTGGATGTATTTAACTTCTTTTTCCATAAGGAAGCCGCCAACTGATTCAACTGGCATGAATTTTGCGATAGAAGCTGTAGAAGCCTGATCGCGGTGAGCTGTACCGAATGCATCGTTTACGAAGATGTCTCCGTATGTAGCAAGTTCTTTTGCCATTACATCGCGCTCTGCAGCGTCCTTAGAAGTTTCTTCTTTGTGGAAGCGAACGTTTTCAAGCATTGCAACTCCACCCTGTGGAAGAGCATCGATTGCAGCCTTCTGTCCGAGAGCATCTGGAAGGAATGTAACTTCCTTTCCGAGTTTTGAAGCAAAGTATTCTACAACTGGCTTCATGCGGTTCTTTCCGTTGATGAACTTTTCTGCATCAGCGTCTGTCCATGTTTTTCCAGCCTTTTCAGCTTTTTCCTGAGCCTTTTTTACGTCCTTTTTAGGATCGCCGAGGTGGCTCATAAGAACGAGTGAACGTGGGCTCTGTTCAAGAATATATTTAATTGTAGGAAGAGCTGCCATAATACGAGTGTCGTCCTGAACAACTCCGTCCTTCATTGGAACGTTAAAATCAACGCGCATGATAATGCGTTTACCTTTAAGATCTACATCTTTTACTGTTTTAATCATCTTTTACTCCTGATATATCCGCAGACGCGGAATAAATGATTTCAGTTACTATAATAATGATTTAAAAACATAAATTCAATCTGTGATTTTTTTTGCAAGCAGTTATTTTATAACGCACGGTCGTTCTGCCGCTTCCTTTGTACCCGACATTATGCAAATAAATTTTTCGCTTGCAATACATGCTGCTCACAAATAAAATTAAGACAATACAGGTTTTAATATGAACGAAAAAGAAAAAAAAATTTTAGAAGAATTCAAAAAAGAAAAACATAGATACGAACTTCTTGAACAGATTGTATACAAAAAACTCCAGAAACTATCAGAAATTTGCGGTATAAAAATCTACACTATTGATCACCGCATAAAGCAGGAAAAGAGCCTTGCTGGCAAACTTGAACGCAAGGGAGACAAATACAATTCACTGTTAGACATAACGGATATTCTTGGATTACGGGTAGTATGTTACTTTGCAGATGACGTAGACAAGCTTGCCGCCAGTATAGAATCTGAATTCAATATCAATTGGAACGAATCGATAGACAAGCGTAAATTCCTTGACATAAAGTCTTTCGGCTATCTTTCAGTGCACTACATTTGTTCAATAAAAGATGACGGACAACTCCCCTCTGGGCTTGAAAACATACAGTTTGAAATACAAACATGTTCTCTCATTCAACATGTATGGGCTGTGATGGAGCACGATCTTGGCTACAAAACAAAATTCGGAATTCCCCGTGCCGTTGCAAGAGATTTTTCACGGCTGGCAGGACTTCTTGAAATTGCAGACGAACATTTCAGTCGAATACGGGATAACGTTGCTTTATACACTGAGCAGGTTCATCAGAAAATCGTAAATGACGATGCAAACACAATACTGATTGACTCGGTTTCTTTGGACGAATATATGACGTATAGTAAAAACATGCAGGCCTTTTTGACAGTCATAGGAAGCTTCTGTTCCGCCGAAATATACACGGAAAGCGCAGAAAATTATATAGAGCAGCTTGCATGGCTTAAAAAAGAAACAATCGGAGACCTTCAGGAAATGCTCATCGATAATTCCTCCCTTGCCCTGCGCATTGCAGCAAGGACCATTTGCCCTGCAGGACTGGACATTCTGTGTTCAACAGCTGCTCTAAGGTTCCTTTGTCTTGCAGAACTTATAAACAAGGAATATTCCCTATCACAAACCGCGGATTTCTTTTATCTTTCAACAAAAGACAAATCACGGGCAATGCATTATGCAAAAGAACTTTTTAGGACCGCCCAGGAAATCAAATAATCTGAATACACAAACGAAAAAATATTCTTACAATGACAAAAACTAATTTTAACTCAGGAAATAATATGATAAAATCAAATGGATTCAACCCCGCAGAAGTTATTTTTTCCCTTACAGATGCATGCAACCTGCACTGTCCTCACTGTTTTGTACCAAGAGAAAAACGGAACCTGAATGCAAATGATGCAATCTCGTTCTTAAGAAACGTTTCAAAATATAAAGCTCCGGACGGACTTCCTTATATAAATAAAGTCGGATTTTCAGGTGGGGAACCTTTTTTGAGACTTGATTTTTTATGCACTGTAATAAAGGAAACCATTGATCTGAATATGAATTTTGACCGCATAATGACAAATGCCATTTGGTGGAATTCTGAAGAACAATTGAAAATGACTCTAAACGAACTTTACGATACCGGTTATGACGGTAAAATAGGAATAAGTTTTGATAACTTCCATGCTCAGCCAGCAGAAAAAATCGCCCGGTTCTGCAGCATAGCAACAGAAATCTGGCAGGATCCAGAACTGCTTGTAATACAATCGGTAATCAATCCCGCTATTTCAATAGAAAAAGACATGCAATGCCTGAACAAGCTTGCAGAAATACTCTGCGCAGATATTCAGACGGAACTAAAGGAAGATGGAACAGGAGAAATGGCACTTGAGAACGATGATATGTTCATTTATGTCTACAGATTTCTACCGTCACTTCAAAGTGAAAGCCCTGAAGCCTGGAAAAGCAGCGTCTGGTTCAAAGAAGATTACTGCCAGGGTCCGGGAAACATTTTCTACATCCATCCGGACGGCAATATTGTACCTTGCTGCGGATTTTCAAACGAAAACAAACAGCTGTACATCGGGAACATACATTCAGACTTCACGGAAATAATGAAGAACGCATCTGAAAATCCAATGGTAAAACTCTGCTTTGAAAAAGGACTTTCTTCCATTCTAAAAGAAAGACAGCATAACTTTCCAGGAAAAACAGCCGACATCTGTACATTCTGCGATTTTATCTGCAAATCTTTTCAATAGCGCTGGAATATACAGGTTCAATAAAAATTTTTCTCAAAAAATCAATTACGCAGCAGGCTGCAAATACAATCAGAATATCTGCAAGCAACCATGGGATGAATCCGGCTTCATAAATTCTTTCATTTAAATGAAAAAGATCCAGCCAAATATTCCGGCGCAGATAATTATGATTATGTATCAGGTACACCCCGAATGTTGAGGAAGCAAAATAATTTATAATCCTGTTTGATCTGAACGGAAGCCGGATTGCTCCCGCAAAAAGAAAGACTGCCGCCCAAGTTAGCAGAAGATTATAGACAAGCGCTGAATAAAGTACCGGCATGAGAACTGGAGGAATATTTTCCATTCCACCGTATATACACAAAAAAACATATTTCAATGCAATGTAAACAGCAATAACAGCTGACCCAAATATGATAAAAGTAACACTGCCTGCTTTATGCAAAAAATCTTCATACTTGCGCATATAAGAGCCAACAAAAAAAAGCAGAAAAAAAGCCGTATAATCATTTGGAACATAAACATCAAAATACGATATTAAAGGAAATACATGAAAAATTATAAAACAAAGAATTATAAGTATTTTGTGCCATGAACGGCTCAAAGAAGAAATCATTACATTTAGAAATGGAACAAAAAACAAGAAAACAATATATTTTGTGGCAAACCAGTTTTGTGCAGTACAGAACGGTAAGAACGAATACAGAAGTTCTGAGATCTTAAGATAACGTTTTTCAACAAGCCTTGTAAGACAAAACCCCGAACCCGCGACTCCGTAAATCTGAATATTGAAGAAATAAATTATAAGCGAAATTCCGGCAGAATAAAAAAATAGTTCTGCCCAAAGTTTTAAAATTTTCTTCAATGAAAACTTAGAATCATACAAAAAATAGCCGGAGATAATTATAAAAAGCATATTTCCAAGCCAGCCTATACACCCTGTAAAAGCCTGAAAAAATATTACGTTATGAGTAATCTCCGGCATAGAATCGAAGTATACACCTAAAGAAAGCGCATGCTGCATGATTATGCACATCATTCCAATTATTCGCAGAATTTCGATATTTGAATTCCTTTGATTTTTTTCCATTGATCCAATCATCTTTAATTTCTAAGAAAAAGATTCTTGTCTATTTTTACATTTATTTATCTTTGATTCAAGGGTAGCTCTGCATCAAAAAAAGCCCCACTGATTTTGTATGTAAAACAAAAGAATCTGTCCAGAGCTTTCTACACAGTTCGGACATATATTTTACGTCGCTACGCTCCGTTTTCTGCAAGGAAATTATTTAACACGCCGCTTTCGCGGCTGGCGAATCAGCAAAGTATTTGATTGTGATTACCAGAGCGAAGGAAAGCGAGCAGTGGCGCAGCTTTTCTGAGCGTCTAAATAGAAAGAACAATTAAGTACTTATTTTAAAATACGTCGAGTCAAGGCACGCGTACGCTTAAAGCCTTGACTTCGCCGTTTTTAGGTTTTGTAATAAACCCTAAATAAAAAAGGCACCTAAGTTCCCTTAGATGCCTTTATATCAATTAAGTTTTAATTAGCAGTTTTCTGCAAAGTACTTAATTGTTCTAACCATCTGGCTAGTATATGAGTTTTCATTGGAGTACCCGCGGTCGTAGCTGGCGTGCGACCGCGCGGAACGATTTTGTGTAACAAAATCGTGACAGTCAAATAAAACGACAATGAAAACAGCAAAAAAAAAGCCCCGCGTGAGCGGAGCTTTTTTTTGCCTGACTAGCTAAAATTAGCAGTTTTCAGCAAAGTATTTGATTGTACGTACCATCTGTGATGTGTAGCTGTTTTCATTGTCGTACCATGAAACAACCTGTACCTGGTATGTATCGTCATCAATCTTAGATACCATTGTCTGAGTAGCGTCGAACAATGAACCGAACTTCATACCGATAACGTCTGAAGATACGATTTCGTCTTCGTTGTAACCGAAAGATTCAGTAGCAGCAGCTTTCATTGCAGCATTGATTCCTTCTTTTGTTACATCTTTACCCTTTACAACAGCTGTAAGGATTGTTGTTGATCCAGTTGGTGTTGGAACACGCTGAGCTGAACCAATCAATTTTCCGTTCAATTCAGGAATTACAAGACCGATAGCCTTTGCAGCACCTGTTGAGTTTGGAACGATGTTCTGAGCACCTGCGCGTGAACGGCGGAGGTCACCCTTGCGCTGTGGACCATCGAGAATCATCTGGTCACCAGTGTAAGCGTGGATTGTAGACATG
>Ga0256405_10003020_pt1 | contig 36204 bp, 20 predicted proteins | sample RumenRJG_02DNA_FD_189096 | JGI IMG/M metagenome (GOLD analysis project Ga0256405, IMG submission 189096) | Bovine rumen microbial communities from Lethbridge, Alberta, Canada - RJG_02 | ecosystem: Host-associated > Mammals > Digestive system > Stomach > Rumen | place: Canada: Alberta...
TACCATCGGGCTGGATGTCGCGGCAGATTGTCCGCGCAATGTCAAGAAGGCGCGGCATGCCGTTTCGCGTGACGAGACGCGGAAGTTCTTTCAGTATGTTCCGCTCAAGGGCGGCAAAGGGCAGGTTGCCGAAATGCTCTTCCCCGGCAGCCACAGCGACGTCGGCGGACTATACGGCGACAATCATCTTGTCGCCGACCTTGCACTTGCATGGATCGCGGCTGGTGCAAAGCGAGAGGGATTGCGCCTCAAACGCACCGCCCGGCTTTCGCAAAAGCTCGACGCTTCAGCCGTCGTCCTGCACGACGCCCACGACGAGGCCTCGAATCTCTGGGGCGCGTTCGACCGCGCCCGCCGCAATTTACCCCGAATCAGATTGCACTTCGCTTGCAAAGGACTCTGATGTGCGGCGGCAGTGAGGCGGTGGAGCGAAAGTCCGAGCGAATGGATACGGCGTATTCGCCGAGGCTCCATTAGGAGGAGCTTTCGGCCGCCGCCTCACGAATCTTTTTGCGCATGGTTGAGTCGGAGTTGTAGGATCACGAATGGAGGATGGTTGAGTCGGAATCGTTCTTGGATTCGACACGAAGGATGGTTGAGGCGTGGTTTGGTTGCGGTTGAAGAAATGGCTGGGGGATGGTTGTTGAGTGAAGGCGGGATTCCTGCGTGTCGCAGTGGAAACGGTTGGAGTACGGACGAGGGGAAGGACTAATCGGCGGCATAATCTCGGATTAGCTAAATTCGTTTTTTGCCCAAGTGGTGCGGCAAATATGGTATAATACGCCCCACTATGGCAGAAGAAAACAAATCGTCGCTCGACGCTCTCTCGGCTCTGTGCAAGCGTCGCGGGTTCATTTACCATTCGTCTGAAATCTATGGCGGCATGCCCGGGTTCTGGGACTACGGTCCCCTCGGCTGCGAGCTCAAGGCCAACGTGAAGCAGGCCTGGTGGCAGTTCACCGTCCGCGGACGCGAGGATGTCGTCGGGCTCGACGCCACGATCATCATGCACCCGAAGATCTGGAAGGCGTCGGGGCACCTCGACACTTTCGCCGATCCGATGACGATGTGCAAGGACTGCAAAAAGCTGATGCGCGCCGACCAGATCAAGGACATCTACGCAGACCAGAAGAAGAAGCCCCAGCCGAAGGTCGCGGGGTCCGACTTCTTCTGCCCCTACTGCGGCGGCGAGCTGACGGAGCCCAAGCCCTTCAACCTGATGTTCAAGACTGTGGTCGGTCCTATCGACGACCCGTCGAACGTCGCCTATCTCCGTCCCGAGACGGCGCAGGCGATCTTCGCGCAGTTCCTGAACGTCACGGCGACCTCGCGCATGACGGTTCCCTACGGCATCGCGCAGATGGGGAAGTCCTTCCGCAACGAGGTGACGCCGCGCAACTACACTTTCCGTTCGCGCGAGTTCGAGCAGATGGAGCTCGAGTTCTTCATCCGCCCCGACGAGGCGATCGAGCTTCAGTACGGCCATGTCGTCACTCTTGCCGACAATCCCGACATCACGGGGCCCGTGCAGGACGACTGGGGCTGGGAAGTCTGGCACAAGTACTGGGTCGAGCAGAGGAAGAAGTTCCTCAACGCGGTGGGCCTGCCGACCGAGAAGTTCGTCGAGTATTGGCAGAAGCCCGACGAGCTCGCGCACTACGCGCGCGCCTGCGTCGACATCGAGTACGACTTCCCGTTCGGGCGCCAGGAGCTCGAGGGCATCGCGGCTCGCAGCGACTTCGACCTCACGCAGCACCAGATCTACTCGAAGGTGCCGCAGCTCGTCTTCGACGATCCGCTCAAGCAGGCGTGCAAGAAGCTGACGGACGAGCAGAAGGCCGCGTTCATCGAGAAGACCCAGAAGGAATGGGTCGAGCGTCGCGAGAAGGCCTTGTCCGCCAAGGCCGGCAAGGAGATCGTGCTGACCGAGGAGGAACGTGCCGACGTGTTCGCGAAGGCGAAGGCGTTCTGCGAGAACCTTTTCGACGGCAAGTACATTCCGCACGTAATCGAGCCCTCGGCGGGCGTCGACCGCCTGATGCTCGCGCTCCTCTGCGAGGCGTACGAGGAGCAGAAGCTCACAGACGAGAAGGGCAAGGAGGACATCCGCACGGTCCTCCACTTCAACCCGAAGGTCGCCCCGATCAAGGTCGCCATATTTCCGCTCATCAAGAAGGACGAGGCGCAGTTCAACTTCGCGCGCGACATCTTCAGGAAGCTCCAGCAGAAGGTCAACTGCATGTGGGACGTCTCCGGCGCGATCGGCCGCCGCTACCGCCGCCAGGACGAGGCGGGGACGCCCTGGTGCATCACCGTCGACGAGCAGACGACGAAGGACGGCACCTTCACCGTGCGCGAGCGCGACTCCATGGAGCAGAAGCGCATGAATTACCAGGAATTTCTTTCCATGATGTACGCCGCGCTGGAATTTTGATATAATTGTACGCAACCGAAAGGACATCCAAGATGAAAAAGCTCATTGCAGCAGCCGCACTGATCCTCTCCGCCACCGTGGCGTCGGCAGACGCAACCTGGTTCCAGCTCAGCTTCTACTCGCCTGGCGACCTCATGCTGCCCTGGGCGCGCAGCGACGTCTACGGCCTCAGGCTGGACCTCCCCTACGGCAACAACGACGGCAAGCTCGTCGGTGCCGATCTTGGTGTCGTTGGCGTTCTCGACGAAGGAATGACGGGCCTTCAGGTCACAGGCTTCAATCTTTCCGATCTCGCGTCGGTCAAGGGGCTTCAGATCGGTGCCATAGCGAACAGGGACAGGGACTTCCACGGCGTCCAGATCTCCGGTGTCGTGAACTGGAACGAAGACGACTCCGCAGGCGTCCAGATAGGCACCGTCAACTACGGCGGCGAGTTCACCGGGTTCCAGATAGGCGGCATCAGCTGGATGATCGGCAGGTATTCCGGCGTGACGTTCGACGCGATGCTTGCCAGCCGCAACGATTTCACGGGCTGGTCTGTCGCTGGCTTCAACTACGGCCTAAAGGACGTGTCCGGTGCGCAGATGGGCGGCATCAACGTCGCGGCTTCGACCTCCAACGGCCTTCAGCTCGGAATCGTCAACTTCGCGAAGCATCACGAGGGGCTTCAGATCGGGCTCGTCAACATCAACAGTGCGGGCATCCTTCCCTGCTTCCCCTTCGTAAACTTCAACTTCGGCCGCTGACGGCCGGACCCGCCCGATGAGGCCGACAGAACTTCTCTCTCCGGCCGGTGATTTCGAGACCGCGCTTGCGGCGTTTGACGCAGGCGCGGATGCTGTCTACTGCGGGCTCCCAGACTTTTCCGCGCGCGCGTTCGCGAAGAACCTCTCCCTCGACGATCTCAGGAACCTCGTCCGCTTCGCGCATGCGAAGGGACGGAAGGTCTACGTCACCTTCAACACGCTTGTCGACGAGGCGGATGTCGCGTCTGCCGTCGAGGCGCTTTCGCGGCTCGAGGAGATTGGCCCCGATGCGCTCATTGTCCAGGATCTCGGCGTGGCGCGCATCTGCCGCCGCCATTTCCCCGGCCTCAAGCTTCACGCCTCCACCCAGCTCGTCGCGCACAACCTCGAGGGGGTCATGGCGCTGAAGGAGCTCGGCTTCACGCGCGTGGTCCTCGCTCGTGAGCTGTCGCTTGCGGAAATCGCGTCCATCTCGAAGCGATGCGGCGGCCTTGAGCTCGAATGCTTCATCCACGGTGCGCTCTGCTACTCGATCTCCGGACTCTGCCTATTCGGCGCGATGGAGAAGGGCAGAAGCGGCAACCGCGGCAAATGCCCCTACTGCTGCCGCATGGCCTATGGCGGTCCATCCAGACCCTACATATTCTCCATGAAGGATCTGCGGCTTGGCGAAGACGTCAGGAAGCTCGTTGACGCAGGCGTCGTCTCGCTCAAGATAGAGGGGCGCATGAAATCCGCGCTGTATGTCGCGGCCGTAACGAAGTTCTATAGGCAGATACTGCAGCCGGGAAATGAAGGCCATTCCACAACTTTCAACTTTCAACATTCAACTTTCAACTCATCCAAGCGCGTGACGCTCGCCGACCTTGAGACGATATTCTCTCGCCGCACGACCGAGCTCTACTTCGACGGGAAGGGCAAGGATTCGCCAATCGACCCTGAGTCGCTTGGCCACCTCGGCGCGCCCATCGGGACCGTGAAGCGCGTGACGAAAGACCGCGAAGGCCGCAGATGGCTCCGCTTCCACACGGCGCGCGCTCTCGAGGTCCACGACGGCCTGCAGTTCGACACCATGGCAGAAGGCCGCCATCTCGGGCTTGGCATACGCGAGATGCGCCCTGCGATTTCAAGGACGCCTGTTTTCGAGGTCTCGGCGGGAACGGACGTCGAGATAGAGCTTCCGGAGGATTTCCCGATTTGCGAGGGAGAGAATGTCTACTGCTCGATGTCGAACGCCGTGAAGCGCATGTTCCCCGCGCCGGGATTTCGGCCGAGCGACTATCCGGGGACGAAGAAGCTCGATGTGAGTGTCACGATCGGGCCCGAGGCGATATCGGCTGCGACGGCCGTCTCGGGAATCGCGGTCGAGGCTTCGGTGCGCGGCACATTTGCCGCGGCGAAAAATCCTGAAAAGACGTACTCTGCTGTCGAGAAGGCGTTTTCAAAGCTCGGCGAGACAGACTACGTGCTCGGGTCTCTCAATCTCGTCGACACTAACCGTCTCTTCGCGCCAATGGGCGTTCTCAACGATCTTCGCCGCGAACTTGTCAAAAACATTGATGATTCGCGTGAAAAAGCGCGATTAGCGAAGGTTGACGCGGCGATAGGTGATGGCGAGGCACCTGCCGCGGCGGATTTGCCGCGGCTGAGGACAGTAAAAGTGCGCCTTGGGCAGAAGGTCCCCGCAGGAGAGTGGGACGAAGTCGTCGTCGCGGTCAACCCCGACGCCGACTCTGCCTCTTTGAGCGTATCTGCGTTTGAAAAGATGCCGCGACTCGCGGTGCCAGTCTACACTGCCGAGCCAGACTTCGGCAAACTGCGTGTTTTCGTGAAGCGGCTCCATCGCGAGGGGTTTGAGAAGTGGGAGGCGAGCGACCTCGCGACGCTGAAGATGCTCAAAGCCGCCGGTATCACCGACATTACGGCAGACTGGACTCTCTATGCGTTCAATTCTCATGCTCTCGCTGCGTTTTCCGAGCTTGGCGTGAGGCGTTTTGTCGCGAGTCCAGAGAACACGAGGGAGAATCTCCAGTATCTCGCCGAGTCTGGATATGATGTGGAGTTTCTCGCGCAGCAGGCGACGCCGCTCTTCATTTCGCTGACCGAGCCCGCCGGTACAACGGTGGACGGTCTTGCGATATCCCGCCGTGACGGCCTCTGGGTCACGACGCGCCCATTAGCGCGCACCTTCGACGTGCCGGGGGGCTCTTCTTCTCGTATAGATCTTTCTTGGGATCCAATGTAACCTTTTGCTGAGTTGTGGGTAGACATGGTAGAAAGGAGCAAATGTCACGGTCGGTATAGACTTTTTGCAAAAAAGTCATACCCGATTTGGGGGAATTTTGATAAAATGGCGGTGAAAAATTTGAAGAGCATGCAGGAGAAAACAAAAATCGTTGCGAAAGCAATAATCTGATATAAAATTGGAGTGCAAATGATGAAAAGACACAACCCGACATTGGTCGTGCTTGTTGCTGCTTTTGCGGCTATGACGGCCGCGGGCGCCGCAGCGGCCGCGAACTTCCCGATCGGGACCCACTTAGTTAAGGGGACGCTCAAGGACTGGCAGAACAAGGTTCTTACCTCATCCGCCGCGGTCACGATCCAGGCCGTCGCGACGAACGGAACGGTCATCGCCTCGACGAAGGTGGCGAATCCGACGGAGGATGGCTACAACTTCCTCCTGCAGATTCCGCTTTCCTCGACGGCGACCGACTCGACGGCGGCCGTCGATGACGAGCTGAACTGCGTCCTAGCGCAGGATTCTGGGCTTTCCCTCGCGGTCAGTCCGATCAAGGTCGGCGAGGCGAATACCGTCTCTACGGTCGCTCTTGCGTACGTCAACATGAAGGACTACACTTCGACCAATGGCACGGGCACGACGGCGAGCGTCCCTGCGGAGTACGTCGACACGATCGCCCCCTGGATGGAGGCATACGAGATCGAGGGCGACTACGATCCCTTCGCCGACTATGACAACGACGGCGCGTCGAACTACGACGAATACCGCGCGGGGACGAATCCCTTCGACGATACGGACAGGCTCGCGATTACCGCCTACACCGCGTCGCAAAACGCTCTTCACACGCTCAGCTTTGAATATGCCGGCGGCCACGTCTATGGCGTCGAAACGACGCTTTCGCTCACGAATCCCGAGTGGGCCTTGCAGAAGGTCAAGAAGACAGAGACGGACGCAGAGCATGAACAGGTGATGCCGTCCGCCGACGAGGATGACGTGGGCGTGGCGACAATCTACGTCGTGCCCGCCGAAGGCGCAAAGAGCCAGTTCTTCAAGTTGGAAGCGAAGTAAAAGTTTGAAGTTTGAAGTTTAAAGTTGAAAGAGTGAAAGCCATGAAACACATTACTGGATACTTGTCGCTTCTGTCCTTTATGTCTCTTGTGTCGCTCCCGGCGCAGGCGGCGCACATCGAAGAGACGATGACGCTCGCGAAGGGGTGGAACGCGATCTACCTCGAATCGACGCCGACGAACGCGGCCTGCGCCGACTTCTTCGCGGGCGCACCGGTCGAGCGCGTCGCGTCGTACCAGTCTGACGCCTACTCATCCACGCGCCAGATCGCGGACGACGGAACGGAGATCGCCCAGAAGCCGGTTTCCTACCGCGTGTGGGTTCCCGGCGACGCCGCAGCCTCGACGATGACAGCGCTCAGGGGCGGATGCGTCTACCTGATCTACGCGAAAGATGTCTGGACGACGACGTTCCTCGGCGTTCCCGCCGCGCCGCGGCAGACATGGCGCGCGACGTCGGGCGAGACCGGTTTCATGAACCTCGTGGGCGTTTCCGCAGACACGAACGCCTCCGTCACCGCCAAGGCGTATTTCGGCGAGGGGCCGTTCGGCACGGCGTCGGGCGTAGCCTACAAGATCGCCGGAACCAAGACGGCCGCGCCGACGTTCCTTTCGCTTGGGCTCGCCTCCAGTCCGAAGGTGAAGGGCGGTCAGGCGTACGCCTTCTCGGCGACGAAGGACGGCGACTGGCCGGGCGTCGTCGGCGTTCAGGGCGACGGCGTCGTCTTCGGCACGGAGGCGAACTATGCGTCGATTACGGTGAGGAACTGCGGCACGAAGGACCATGAATTCCGCTTCACGATGGGAAATTCGGAGCTCGAGAGCGACGGTCCGATGCCCAACGGCCTTTCGCGCCGCCTGCCGCGCGTCGATGCGGTCAGCACAGCGGAATGGACGAATGTCGAGGAATCGGTCTCATGGACGGTTTCGCTTGGCCCGGACGAGACGACGGAGCAGGTCTTCAAGCTCGACCGTTCCAAGATAGAGCCCGGGAAGGAGCATGGCGCAATTCTCACGATAGAGGACCTCGGCAGCAGCGCTATGCGCGTGCGTCTGCCGCTCGTCGTTTTGCCAGCGAAGGCAGGGACCATCCCCTATCCCGCCGGACTCTGGATCGGCGAAATCGCGCTTACGCAGGTCACCTGGATCGACGATACCAATTCCATCCCCGTGAAGGCCGGCGGAACGCTGAAGATGAGCGTCATGATGCATGTGGACACGAACGGCACGTGCAGGCTTCTCCAGCGCGTCGCGGCGGGGATGGATACGAACGGCACGGCGCGGCTCTTCAAGGAGCTTGCGGACGTGCCGGCAGAGATTGAGGCGCCCAAGCGCTTCTCGACGGTGATGATGAGCGTCGATACGCCCGTCGTCGCGGCGGCGGGCGGCTCGGCGTTCGGCGACGAGGCGGACTTCACGTGGACCATCGCTCCGATGGCGCGCGACAATCCGTTCCGCCACGCCTGGCATCCCGACCACGACGGCAAAAAGGCGGACTATTTGGGCGAAGCTCCTTCGGGCGACGACTTCGCGAACTACGCGAGTCCCGTCAAGCCCGAACTGTGGAGCATCTCGAATCGCCTCTTCTTCTCCTGGCACGAGCAGGGCATACACTCGCAGCCGATCAATTTCGAGTACAACGCGAGCGAGACGACTTCGGGCGTCGTGACCTGGGAAGTGACGGGGCTTATCGCGAACAAGCCCATCAAGTCCGAGGGCACGTTCACGCTCAAGCGCGCCGTCAAGGCGGCGGAGCTGGAGGAGTGAAATTTTCAGACAGGATTAACAGGATTTACAATATCTGAGTGGTTTGGAAAATCCTGTCAATCTTGTTAATCCTGTCAAAAGAAACGTAAGCAGAAAGGAAAAACAAAATGAAGAGTATATCTTACGGAAAAGCGCTGATAGGCTTTTCGCTGTTGCTTTTGGCAACTGCCGCGTTCGCGGACGTGCCGCATGTGCTGACCTACCGCGGGGTGCTGAAGCGGACGGGCGGATTCGCACGCGCCACTTCGCTGGAGATGACGTTCCGCCTCTACGACTCGAAGTCGCCCGATACGGCGCTCTGGGCGCGGACGATGCGCGTGCCGGTTGATACGAATGGAGTCTTCTACGCCGAGCTGAGCGACCAGAACGGCAACGACCCCGACGGAATCGGCTACCCGCTCGCGGACGTGATGGGGGCGATCAAGGGAACGCCGGAGATCGGATTGACGCCACCTGACGCGACTGAGCTGAAGCCGCGACAGAAGCTCGCCACGGCACCGCGCGCGGCACGTGCGGCGCGTGCGAAGGCGGCGGACGTCGTCTATGCGCCGACCGGGGCCTTCGCGCAGGGCGTGAACATCGACACGGCGGTGGCCAACAGCATCACGGTGCAGAAGGGCGCGTCGCTTGCGGCGTTCCCCCCGAACTGTTCCCTGACGAAGTTCGACGAGCCGCGTCCGCGCGAACTCGGCGGCGGCGATTCGCAGATCACGGTGCGCGACGTGACGGCTCCGCGTCCGAACTGGCCGGCGAGCTTTGCGGAGCGCAGCTTCAAGTACGCGCCGACCTCCGCGCCATGCGACATGATCCTCACCTATGAGGGCAAGGACGGCGCGTTCAGCGTCATCGTGCCGGCGGGCGGCAAGATCGAGGGCAAGGACAGCGATGCGCAGACCATCTATGGAACCGCGTTCGGGAATCCGTGATTAGTGGTTAGTGATTAGTGGTTAGTAAAAGAGGAATAAGAGAATGAAGAATTATCTGATTGTCTTTGCGATGGCGCTGGCGGCGGCGGGCGCACATGGCGATATGGCCACGGGCACGATCAGCGGCAGTTCGCCGATGGATCTTAACGGCGGCACGGTCTATACCGTAAGCGGCAACGTCACGATCAACGCACCGTCGGGCCAGAATGCCCTCACGGTCAAGTCCGGCGGCAGCGGATCCGGCGACAAGGTCGTGATCGACATCCCGCAAGGCTGTTCGCTCACCGTGAAGGGCGGCGACGGGAGTGGCAAAACCGGCGGTGGCGCGGGCATCTACCTGCCTTCGGGCATGACGCTCTACATCACCGGCAAAGGCAGTCTTACGGCGACCGGCGGCAAGGCGGGCAACGGCGGCAACGGCTCCGGCGGCGGCGCCGCCGAACTCAATGATTCAGGGACGAACCACTTCAAGAACGGTCCGGGCGGCAATGGCGGCGATGGTGGCGGCGGCGCGGGCGCCGGCATCGGCGGCTCCGGCGGCGGCGGCGCTTCTGGCGGATCCGGAGCGGCCAAGTCTGATTACAGGTATGCAGATCACGATGAACACTTTCCGGCCGACGGAAAAGAGGGCGGAGCGGGTGCGAACGGCTCTAACGGGAATTCGTGCGGAAGAGTGTTCATTCTCGGCGACGTCATCGTGAACGTGAGCGGCGGCGCGGCAGGTACGGCCGGCAGCGCATCGAGAAGCTGGGGCGAAACCAAGACCGACAAAAAGACCGATGACTGGCATGCGGGCGGCGGCGGTCCCGGCGGCGGCGGCGGTGGCGGCGGCAAGGCGATGTCCATCGGCGGCGGCGGCGGCGGCGGCGGCTCCGGCGGCGGCGGCGGCTCCGGTTCGTATGTCGTGACGGACAACGACGAAACCTACCATTCGACAAAAATCGACGGCGGATACGGCGGCAACGGTGGCGGCGGCGCTGTCGGCGGCGGCGGCAGGAAGTCTGACGGCGAACCGAGTGAAGATCATGACAACTACAAGGAAGACAGCCATTCGACATCGAAATCCGGTCCTGGCGGCGTCGGCGGAGCGGGTGGATCGCAGGGCAGCAGCGGCAACCTCTACGTGCTGCCGTCGGTGGGCCTCGCAAGTTCGCCGTATCGCGCCAGCGACGGCACCCTGCCCGACACCCTCGACAGCTTCCTTATTGTGAACATCACGCTCGACCTCGACATCAAGAAGAGCGCCGGAAGCAGCGAGACGGCGAAGGTCACGATCAGCCAGCCGTTCGCCAACGCGATGGAGGTGATACCCGACACCGAAGTCGAAGGCGTGAATCCGCGCGTTAAGCGCCCGGGCTACCGTTTCACCGGCTTCTGGACGACGCGCGAAGGCGCCGGTACGTGCGTGTACGGGCCGGACTACAAGCCGACGATGGTGCTTTCGCCCTACACGCAGGATATGACGCTCTACGCCCGCTGGGAGATCGATTCGAGCATCCTCTCGGTCACGTCTTCGGGAGACGGCGAGAGCGCGCTCGACGTCTATGGCAACGAGGCGATCACGCTGCGCGACGCGGTGAATGCGCTCGTCGCCAATCCCGGCCTCGTCGGCACGGATGGGCGTCGGCGCGTGACCTTCGAGAAGCTCGACGCGACGAACAGGGTCATCCGGCTATCGACGCAGATCGAGATTCCGGCTGGCGTGCGGTCGTTCGAGATCAACGGGCTGTGCGAGCTCGAGCCGGGCGCAATGGGCGTCGAGATTGTTGCGGGATCGAACGCACGGCACCTGTACTTCGAAGGCAAGTCGTCGGACGGTGGCGCGTTCTCGCTCGCCAGCCTGAACTTTACGGGCATGGACGCTTCCTTCTCCTGGCATGGCGGCGCCATCAGCATCAATGGCGAGGCTTCCGTTTCTGTTGATTCATGCTCGTTCATCGGCAATCGCATGAACGGGGATTACAACGGTGCCGCGATTGCCGTCATGTACGAGGGGGCGGAACTTTACGTGACGTCATCCACGTTTGCCAACAACAGAGCCGGCCATCATGCCGGCGCGGTGTATGTGCATGGCTCGTACGCACTGTTTGTCAACACGACTTTCAGCGGCAACACGGCAGACAGTCTGGGCGGCGCCCTGCTGGAGGATGGCGGCGGCCGGATCGATCTCCTGAACTGCACGTTCGCGCACAACACGGCCACTACCGGACGTTCCATCTATAGCGCAAAACCGGCTGCGGAGATTCGCGCCGTCAACTGCATCTTCGCGGATTCGGATGCCGTGTCCATGCACGGCGGCACGAAAGACTTCAACTGGTGTTCGGAGAACGTCGCTCCGTCCAATGTCTTCACCTCGCACGGTGCGGCGATCACGCAGATTGTTGCCGGCGTCACGCACGTGATCCATCCGCCGCTCGGCGGCGCGAACGCCGGCAATGAGGACGCGGCGGAGATCTACTGCGATCCGAGCTACGAAAACATCCTCGCCGTCGGGCGCGACGGAACGAGCGTCACGCTCGCCGGCCATCGGGACCTCGCGAAGAATCCGTTCGTCGTCGATCAGCTCGCGGCGGTGCGCACGGCTCCGACGCGCGGCGCGATCCGCCTTGCGGTGGGGACGGAGCCGGTGACGGTGGAGCTGGACGGCGTCCTCTACAATTCAGACGGCACGCCGAAGGCCAACCAACCGGTCAATGCCACGGTGGGGATATCCTACAGCGACGGCCTGGTGACTACGAATCTCACCATCAAGACGGCGGACTACGGCGTGTTCGGGCTTTCCGTGCCGGTGGACGGATCGGACGGCCTTTCGCACAACGTGACGGCGGTCCAGGTGGATGCGCTCGGACCGGATCCGATTGCGGTGACGATGGCGCCGTACGCGCTGACGGCGGCATCGGTGGAACTGCTCGGCTCCAACGACCCCCTGTTCCTCTACGGCGACGCGATCGCGATAGGCAACGTCGCCGCCGGGTCGATCTCGGTGACCAATTCCTTCGACGCGCGCAGCGGCTCGTTCACGGCCGGCGAACTCAAGGGCTTCAGCAACATCGACCTCGAGCGCGTCGACATCTCCGGCGGAACGCTCGACTGGCTGGGCGGCGCGAACGCGCAGACGGCGAACAGGGTCGATACCTTCGCCACCCTCGCGGATATGACGGTCGGCGGCGGCGTGCCCGCCTATCTTGACGACGGGAACCAAGTGGACGCCACGCTGAAGGTCGTCAAAGGCAAGACACTGTGGCGCACGTGGATAGCCAAGAACGACGGGTTCTTCCAGCTGCAGGCCAGAAGCCAGAAACCGACGGAAGGCGAGATTCGCCTGAAGTTGCTCGATGGGAACGGCGGCGACCTTGTCACGGTGACGAATCTCGGCAGGGCCGGCAATTCGGAGAACTTGCGCCGTCTCCTCTGGACCGTTCCCGTCCGGGCCGGCGACAAGGTGGAGCTTGCGGTTCGCCCGGCGGACGATTACGACAGCTTCGAGCTCACGCTGGTCAAGGCGCAGTTCATCTATTTCGGCGCGCCGGAATGACGGTTGAAAGGTTGAAAAGTTGAACGGTTGAAAAGTTGAAAGGTTGAAAAGTTATGAATTTCGAGAATCATGATAAATTTCACAGGGAGGGCAAATCAATGAGCCTTGCACGAAAGTTCTCTGAAACTTTGAGAAGTTGCTTTTCAACTTTTCAACTTTTCAACTTTTCAACTCGCGTCAGCGTGGCAATGATCGCGACGGCCGCCGCGCTCTGTGCGCAGACGGCTCTTGCGGAAACGGTGCAGATCGCGAGCGCCGCGGACTGGGCCGCATTCGCCAACCGCGTGAACAACGGCGAGACGACGCTTGACGCGGAAATGACCGCCAACGTGATGCTTGTGCAGGACTCGCCGCGCGTCGGAACGGACGGCAATCCGTATGGCGGCGCATTCGACGGACAGGGTCATCGGCTGACATTGAACTGGAATCTGCCGGGCGAGGATTTTGCAGCACCGTTTGCATACATCGCCGGCGCCGCAATTTCCAATCTCCACACGTGCGGGAGCATCACCACGGACAGGCATTTCACATCCGGGCTGGTCGGCGACGTGAAACTTCCCGGCACCACGATTTCCAGCTGTCGGTCGTCCGTCGCAATCACAAGCAGCTTTTCCGGGGACATTACGGGCGGTGGATTCATGTCCAGAACGATAGAGGTGGTGGACACCAAGATAGACAACTGCCTTTTCGACGGATCGCTCGTTTTCGCAAACGGAAACAGCATCGGCGGGTTCGTGGGATACAACGAACGTGATGCCGCGATGAAAATCAGCAACTCCCTGTTTGCCCCGCACGAGGTGGTGTTGTCCTCAAACTATCACTGTGCGACATTCTGCAGGGGATACAACAACATCACCGTGGAAAACAGTTTCTACAAGCAGACCATCGCCACGCCGCAAGGCGCGGACGCCTCTTCGACGAGCGCCCAAGACCTTGCCGCGGCTCTGGGCGAAAAGTGGACCGTGTCAAACGGCAAGGCCATGCTTAAAGTCTTCGAAGGTCCGGTGGTGCTTTCCGACGGGGAGATATACACTGTCGCGATCAGCGAGACTCTCGAAGGCGAGGACGGCCTCAGCCCGATCAACGTGGCGGCCGAAGCGCGCGCGGTCATCAACATCAAGAGCGGCGCGACATTGACGGTGAAAGGACAAGACGCGAGCGGAACCGCCTCCGGGACGGCGGCCATCTACGTCCCCCCAAGTTCGACGCTCTACATTGTCGGCGACGGCACGCTTGTTGCGACGGGCGGCGCGGCCGCGAACGGCGGCGACGGCGGCTACGGCGGCAACGCCGTATACAGCGACAGCGGAGACGACCACCACTATAATGGCGCAGGTGGCGATGGCGGCTATGGCGGCGGCGGAGCGGGCGCCGGTATCGGCGGCAGCGGCGGCGGCGGGGTTGCCGTCGGAAATGGTGCAGCCGGATTATCGAGCGCGAGGTGGTCAGGACATGGAAATAGCTTCCCCGCAGATGGAGAAGCGGGCGGAGCCGGAGCGAACGGCTATGACGGGAGTGCGTGCGGAAATGTGGTCATTCTCGGCAACGTCTCCGTTACCGTGACGGGTGGCGCGGCCGGAGCGTCTGGCAGCGCATCAAGAACCTGGGGATCGAACACGGACGAAATAGCGGGCGACGACTGGCATGCGGGCGGCGGCGGGCCTGGCGGCGGCGGCGGCGGCGGCGGCGCTGCGATGTCCATCGGCGGCGGCGGCGGCGGCGGCGGCTCCGGCGGCGGCGGCGGCTCCGGCTCATTTGTCGTTGTCGACAACGACAAAACTTACCATTCCAATTATATCGACGGCGGCCACGGCGGCAACGGTGGCGGCGGCTCTGTCGGCGGCGGCGGCACAAGGGGTGGCGGCGAAGCGAGTGAGTCGCATGAAAACTATAATGAACCCGGACATGCGACCTCGTACTCAGGTGCAGGCGGCGATGGCGGAAATGGCGGAAATCAGGGCGGTGAAGGTAGCCTCTATGTGCTGTCGTCGGTAACGCTGACCCTTTCCCCGGCGCGCGAGGCTGCGCAGCCGACGACACAAACCTCCGGGGATGCGGTGGCCGCTCCAGTTACCGTCACGTTCATGTCGGATGAGACGACTGTCGGCACGGAGCAGGCAACGCTTATGTTCGCGCCACCGGCTGCGCCGGGCCCTGCCGCCAAAGACGGCTATTTATTCATTGGCTACTATACGGATCCGACAGGCGGAACGCAAATCTACGGTGCGAACTGCCAAGCCGTCTATCCCGTCTGGCAGACAGTCGAGGATGTGACGCTCTATGCGCATTGGCAGCCCGTGAGCGTTCCTTTCGTCGTGACGCTCGTTTCCGACGGCTCCACTGTCGGCACCATCAACGCCCGGCAAAACACCACGATCGAGCCCGTTCAGGTGCCGACGAAGACCGGGAACAGGTTCCTGGGCTATTGGACGGAAGCGTCTGGCGGCGAAAAGTTCTTCAATGAAGACGGCACGCCGGTCAACACGACCTGGACGCGCTACGAAAATTGGGCGCTCTATGCGCACTGGGAAGCAGCGCGCACGTTCAACTTCAATTCGGAAGGCCTGGCAGTAGGCTCGGCCACCTACGGGGAAAGCGAGGTGGCGACGGCTCCGATCGCGCAGAGGAACGGGACCGGCGACTACGTGTTCGAGGGCTACTACACGGAGGGCGGCGTGCAGGTCTTCGACGGAAACGGCGCACTCGTGCCAGGTGCCCTGTCGGGTCTGCCGTCGAACGTGAGTCTCTACGCCCACTGGGCGGTTCCCGAAGGCAGCGTCGTGAAGCTCGTCTATCGCGGGCAGCTGAACCTGCTGACGGGCGATCCTGCCGTAAACGATACGACCTATACGAAGAGGATGCACTTCCGCGTGTACGACGGATCGGAGGCGACGACGCCGCTCTGGCAGACGGGAAATGAGGGGGTGGACGTGACCGTGAACGCCGACGGCAGCTTCGTCTATTCGTTCGGCGACGACAACCTCGCCGCGTTGATCGCGACGGGGCGTGTGACGCACGTGGGCCTGGCGCTCGGGGCAAGCGCCAGCACCGCTGTGGAGATGAAGCCGAGGCGCGAACTGAGGCCTGTCGCCGCAGTCAACCGCGCGCTCACGGCGGAAGGGGCGGCGCTTGACATCCGCATCGGGAACCTCGCCACCGAAAACTCTCTGGTGGCGGCGGATGCCACGGTGTCGAAGCTCGAAGTCGCGGGCACGGTGAATGCGTACGGCGCCGGCAAGGTGTCGGTCTCGCCGCTGACGGTCGGCCCGGCGGAACGCACGAAGCTTCTGCGCGGAAAGGGCGTGAAGGCGTTTTCAAGGGACAAGCCGACGGTGTTGCCCTCCCCATCCGGGGCGATATTGAGGGGGCAGGAGCTCGCGACCGCGCCGTCGGACGGCATTGCGCTTATTTCGAGCAGCGATAACGGCCGGCGCGCGCTGCGCTGCCCGGCGGTCGTGCAGTATTGCAAGAAAGGCGACAAGGTGCGTGCGCCGACGTCCGATGAAGGAGGACTCAAGGTGACATTCTTCCCGTTCATCGGAAAGGAGGGCCGCTAAAATGTGGAAATGTGAAAATGTGAAAGTATCCAATACCAATACCAATTGGAAATTGGCAACATTGGGATTGGCAACATTGGCAACACTGGCAACATTCACCACGGCGTTTGCCGAGGTGCCGGCGGATATTCAGCTCACGCTCGGTGAAGTGGAGTTGCCCGTTTACATCTACAGCAGCGGCAGCACCTCCGGCTACACGCAGCCGACGGTAGCGTATCCGATTTCGACCGTCCGTGCGCCAACATCGCCCGAAGAGCGGGTGACGACCGTTTCGACCAAGGACACGACGATGCAGTGGGAGCTTGCGGCGTGGACGATCGGCCGGACGCTTTCGGAGCAGCCGCCGGACGCCAAGCTCGGCGACTTTTGCGCCGACACGATCTTTGATCCGAAGGACATCGACTGGGCCGCGACCATGGCCTCGAACGCCACGGCGATCGCCGAAGGCCGGGTTGTCTTCGATGTCGGCGCATCGGACGAATACGAGCGTGTGATCTTCACCGCGAGCGGCGCAACGGAGCTGACGTGGGTGTCCACGTCGGGCGCGAGCGACTCGCGCACCTACAACATCGGCAGCTCGTCGTCGGCGCGTCCATACAGGCTCTTCGCGACGCGCGTCGACGAGGCCAACAACGCCGCGTTCATCGACCTCACCGGAAAGTTCGTGAAGTTCTTCGGCGACAAGGACCTCTTGAAGAGCGTTTACGAGGTGAAAGCGCAGGGCGTGTCCAACGTGGTTTACGGTATCGACTACGATTCGTCGAACACGAAGATGCTTACCGTGCGCTACAACGTGGACGAGCAGACGGGCGCGATAAAATGTCCGCAGGGCCAGTTCGTGCTCGCCTACTACGACACCGAGACGAAAGACCACATGATCGCGCACATCGTCGTCGAGATCTGCCCTCCGAACGTGACGACGCTCAACGCCGAGGTCGGCGACTGCCTGCAGCCGGCCGGCGGCGGATACGCGGACGACAAGCTCTACGCGGTCGCCGCTGCCGGACTTAATCGCGAGACCAACGACCCCCATTCGCCCTATCTTGAGCAATACAAGGCCGCGCAAGGGGAGGAACTGACAGACCCCGACCACGGCAAGGTGTTCGCCATCGCGCCGACGGACATGACGACGAGTTCGTCCGGCATGGCCATGCCCTGGAAGGCGGAAGTCTTCTGGCAGACGGAAGACCCGATGAAGACGAAGTGGAACTTCGAACACGATTATTATCTCATCAGCTGGCCGGAGAAGCCCCTGCGCGTCGTCGTGGCGCCAAGCGGGGCGCAGGCTGGCTGCCCCATGTACGTGCCCACGAACTACGTGGCGACGATGTCCGGCTTCAAGATGCCGGCAACGATTTCGGCCAACTACGACTCCAGCAAGGGAACGCTCGCGTTCAGTGGCCAGCAAGGCAGCAAGATCCTCGTCAAGCTCGCGAATCAGAGCGGAGCCGGTTGCCCGGCCTATCTCCCGGTGGAGCTGACGGACTACACCGAGAAGGCGGTGGCGACGCCCTGGATATTCGAGTGGCCCGTCGGCAAGGAGCTGACGCCGCGCATCGGGCTTGAGGCGGGACCCGACGCGCGGGCGATGTCCGAGCGGGTGGACGACAACCTCCCCGGCTACATCTACGAGCCGGAATCGCGCGGACGCAACTGGAACCCGCGGCTCTACCACCGCCCGGACGGAGAGTCCCTCGTTCCCGTCGATACGACGGTGTCTGTCGAAGACCTGATGGATGATGTGACGGGCGAGTCCGAAGACGATCCCTTCGAGGACCTTGAATCCGCAATTTACGGCGTCAACGAAAGCGCGTCCAAGATCCAGGTTTGGTGGCGCGCGAACTTCCAGACGCCGCAGATGAGCGTTCCGGTCATCTATCCGGCGCTCGTGCAGAACTACAAGGTGACGTGGAAGGAGGCGATGTCGCCTGGACTCTTCCCCGAGATCACGCTCTCGTCCCAGCTCGGCTCGGCCGATCCCCTGATGACGGCATGGGGAGCGCGTTCGCTCATGCTTCTCGAGACGAACGCGACGGCGAGCGTCGATCTCGGCAACCAGCGGCTGTTGACCAGCGCGTCGTCGGCGAGCGTCGGCTTCGCGTGCTACGTGTCGCCGGATGCGATGGAGGACGGCGAGATGGTGGCGACGCCCGGCCGCATCGCCAAGTGGACATTCGGCGACCGCGCCACGGGGGTTGCCGCCGAGATCGACGTGATGCTCGTCAGGGACGAGACGGAGGGCTACGGCGTGAAGGTCGTGAAGAAGGCGGGCGCCGAGGAAACCTTCGAGACGCAGGCTGTCCCGACCGGCACGTGGTTCGAGGTCGAGGTGGCGCTTCCGGCCGCGGCCCTCGGTCACGGCGTGACCGCGACATACGGCGCGGCGGACGCAGCGGCGGGCGACTCCGCGACCTTCATCGCGCTCGACAGCCTCGGCCTCTGGTATGACGGAGGGACGAACGCCAGCGACGTCGTCTATGGCTTCGACTTCGCCTCAGACGACGATCTTGCGACGCTCGGCACGAACGGGACGGTCCGCACGGCGATGGATTCGAACGGCAACGTCCTTTCCTGCCGCAACTGCTCCGTGCTCGGCGCGGGCGCGCCGGAGCCGTTTGCGCTGAAGCTGAAGGCCGAGGACGGCGTTGAGCCGGAGATCTACTACGAGAACGACTGGAATGCGACCGGCTACAACCCGAACGAAGAGCACGCGTTCGTGGACGTCAACGGAGACTACGTCGTCTGGGCGCTCCGCAACGACCTCAACACGGAATACACGTCCAAGCCGCTGGTGATGGTGATGTACGCCGAAAACGGGAAGGGCAAGATGCAGGCCTTCACCATTGCGACGATCTCGCAGGACTATCCCGAGATGACGAGCTTCAACCTCGTCGGCAACGCGCTCGTGCCGCCAAAGCCGATCAGCCGCCTGGCCGGCTGCCAGACCTCCCTCGACACTGCCGCCTCTGCATTCGACTTCAGCGACAACGCCGTCGTCTACAAGGACCGCAAGAACGGACTCTGGGCGCGGCGCAACGGCATCACCTACGCCAAATACGGCTATCCGATGCAGACGGGCTTCTACTTCCCGTCGCTCGGCACGCAGCCCGCAGTCGGCACCCCGATCGCGTGGCTCTCTTGCGTGGACGTGGCGAACCCCGGCATGGCCCAGATCACCAACATCGACGCCGCCGTGGGCTGGAAGTGGACCGTCGACTGGCCCGAGAACGTGCCGGAGCTGAAGCTCGGCCAGGTGCTCACCAAGGCGACGCTGGGGCTTCCCGAGATGTGGAACGCCGCGTCGATGGCCGTCTGCTACCCGAATCCCTCGCCCGCCGACGTAGCGGCCGGGAATTCGGACGGCGCGACGGTGGTGGAGCTGATCGACCCTACCGTCAAGCAGTCCTCGGCGAAGACGCTTCCCGTGAACGCCAGCTTCCCGTCCGAGTATGGCTTCGTCCTCGGACCTTCCGGCACGACGTTCCTCCGCAAGGGCAGGTACTACTTCACCGGGCTGCCGCCGTCGATTTCCGACCGCTTCTACATCACGGTCGAGGATGGCGGCATCCTCAACCCCGGCCTCCATGCGACGATGAACCTCGTCGGCCAGTACGTGGAGAAGGAGGCAGGCGGCTCCTATCTTGAGCTCAACGTGCTGACGGCTGCGGAGCGCGCGGCGATCAAGGCGCTGTGCAAGCTCGATCCGGCGCTGCACGAGACGGAAGTCAACAACTGGAACGCGGCGGCGGACTCGCTCGCCACGACGGAGGTGAAGCCGTCTCCCAGGACGAACTTAGGCGCCCCGGTCGAGACGGAAGGGCGCAAGGAGATGGCGCTCGTCTTCCCGAACAAGGACATTTACAAGGAATGGGCCGGCAAGATGACGAACGACTCTTCGTCGGTCATGTCCAAGCGCTTCACGGTGGATGCATACGCGTTCAGCAAAATCGGCACGCCCTGGCAGGTCGTCGGCGGCAAGGCGATCGACAACATGGAGAACGTCACCTTCGCCACCTGGCACGAGGACAAGTGCGAGACACGAAAGGTGAAAGGCTCGCGTCTCGAAGGCGCTAAGTCGCGCTACGAGGAACTCGGGCTCAACACCTACCTCAACAAGGAATGGGACAACATCGTCTCCAACAAGAGCCCGTGGACGGTCGTTTACGTGAAAGGCCATTTCACATGGAAGACCAAGGATTATCCCGCCGCCAACACCTATATGGCGCGCGACCACTACGGCCTCATCGCGGACGGCACGGGCATCGGTTATGTGACGCTCATCGAGAATGACAACCCCGACACGACGCAGGTCTCCGAGGGTCTGCCCGTGCAGATGCACGTGATCAAGGTCGTCCCCGAACTCTACGCGGACGGCATCGCGGTGCTGACCGACTCGATGAACAAGCTCTCCGAGAAGCTGACGCTCCTCTACCGCACGCCGCTCGGCTCCACGTCGGACAAATACGAGTTCCAGTGGTGCTACACGACGCCGGAGACCGACGGCACGGTGCCGGACAAGGGATCCGCCTCCTGGAAGGACAAGGCCCTGGAGACGGGCCTTGTCTCGGTGCAGCTCGGCGAGAACGGTGCGAACCTGCAGGACTACGTGAACACCTACTACACGCTGCGCTACCGTCCGGTCAAGGGATCGGTCACATGGCAACTCCTCGCGGCGGCGCATCCGGAATGGACCAGCGACGAGCAGTTCTGGAGCCGGTGGGCGGACGAACAGCTCGCGGAAGGGTGGCTGCAGCGCGTCCTCAACTCGCTCACGCCGTTCGCGCAGCGCGTGGAAGACTTCTACAACAACCCGAGCGACATCTGGTTCACGATGCTTGAGCAGATCGGGCGGCCCTACCAGGGCGACGTCGCGCTCAACAACGACAACCTCTCCGAGGTCGGGCTCCTGGAGCTCTACCAGACCGTCTTCAACCGCGCGGAGTCGCTCCTTGTCTCGGCCGGCGGCAACAACATCGACATGTCGAAGCAGCTCATGCTCGCGCAGACGCGCATGGGCGAGTTCTACACGCTCCTCGGCGCCGAGGCGTATTCCGACGCGAAGAACCCGCTCATCTCGCCGACCGCCGACGGACAGCAGTTCCCGTCCGGCACCTTCTCCTTCGCGAACCAGGTTCCGTCGCTCCTCGACGAGGAGCTGGCGCTCCTGCGCGGGCGCACGGCGGCGACGCAGTTCCCGCGCATGACCGAGGCTCCGCTCTACAACCGCCTCGCATGGAACCTCACCAAGGGCATCACCGAGGGCGAGCCCGCGTACGTCGCCAACTACGGCATCCGCGCACGCGACGGCATCCTCGACGTCAACTGCGCGGCGGTCCAGTATCCGCAGGGCCACGGCGACGCCTGGGGCCACTACCTCTCGGCGCTCACCGGCTACTACAGGCTCCTCAGGAACCCCTGGTTCGACTGGGCGGCGGCGATGGGCGAGATGCTGATGGACCAGAAGCTCATGAACGTCGACTACCAGGACGAGTCGAAGTTCGCCGACGCGGCCGTGAAGCTCGTCCAGACCGGCACGGACGTGATGGACCTCACCCTGCGCAAGGCGTACAAGGAGAACGGCGGCGACGCCACGGCCGCCTACTTCGACGCAAACAGGGAGCAGGCGTTCGGCTACGGCGAATGGGCGACGCGCACCGGCCTCGCCGCCGCGTACAACTGGATGACGGTGAACGCGCTCCTGCCGACGAACGACGCGCCGTACCAGGCCTTCACGGACAAGGGCATCAAGAAGATCGACCGCACCACGGCGTCGCAGCTGCCTGTCCTCGCGTCGTCCGTCCGCGTCGTGGAGCGCAAGCTCCAGGGCTTCGAGGCCGGGTCGAACCCGCTCGGACTTTCCGAAAACGCGATCCCGTTCGACATCGACCCCGACCGCCTCGCGCAGAAGGAGTCGCATTTCGAGCAGATTCTCGAGCGCGCCGAGAAGTCGCTTGCAAACTGCCGCACGGTCCTCGAATACGCGAACGTCTATGGCTCGTGCCTCGCGCAGATCTCGAAGAACGAAGAGTCGGTGATCGCGGACATGGCGATGCAGGAGCAGTCCTTCAACAATCAGCTCATCGCAATCTACGGCACGCCCTACTCGGGCGACATCGGCGTGGGCAAGACGTATCCGCAGGACTATGACGGACCGGATCTCTACAACTACAACTACATGGACCTCACGCCCTACGGCATCCTCGAGGACCTGCAGACGCTGTTCACCAACTCCTACAAGCTCGTGGAGGCGGACGGCATCGGCTGGAAGTACAAGCACAAGCTCAGCTGGCTGGGCGGCGAAATCGAGGACGAGTACGAGGAAATCCCCATCAACTACATCGTGAACGAAGGCGGCATCCGCATGAAGCCGCTTACCGTCACCGGCTCGCGCCGGATGGAGGGAACGATCCAGACCGCCTACCGCAATTACATCGCCGCCTACCTGAACGTCAAGAACGTGTTGAGCGACTACGACACCAAGCTCACCATCTTGAAGGAGGGCGTGAAGATGGCCAAGAGCATGGAGGCGGATCTCTGGAAGACGTTTGGAATCGAGTTGGGCGTGACGCTAATCAAGCTACCGGTAGACACGATGGATGACGACTACCATATCGAACTGGGCGACTTCGCCATGAATCTCATGATGATCGACAGCGATATGATGCAGGATGTAATACCCGGCATCAGCTCAGCCGGTACGACGATTGCCATCGATCCCAAGTCCCTCTTCAATTCGCCCAAGGTTCCTTTAGAGAAGATGGATCTGTATTGCATTGCGGCAATGCAGATGCTCGCATACGAAACGCGCCACAAGAAGCAGTACGCGGGCCTGTTCATCGACCTTGCCAAAACCGTCTACGATCTCGAAGAGCAGATTCGGGGTGCGTACAAGGAGATCTACGAGAAGATCGATGGCCTGGTGATGGACCTCAACCTCTCGATCCTCGCGATCCAGCCCGCCTTCGCCGAACTCTCGGCGGCCGAGGCCGCGTACCGCGCCCAGGTGGAGATTGGCCAGCAGCTCCAGGAGCAGCGCGCGCTGTGGCGCCAGCAGGTCTCCAACAACGCCACCGAGCAGCGCTACCTCGACATGTACAACCGCGTGCAGCGCAACCTCGCGCTCACGAAGTACACGACGGCGTTCGACACCGCGCAGCGCTACGTGTGGGAGCTCGCAAAGGTGTACGACTACGAGACGGGGCTTCTCTCGAGCGACCCGCAGGCCGGCAAGCAGTTCCTCGCGGACATCATCGCGACGCGCGCACTCGGCCAGGAGGGCGTCTCGATCAATAGCGCGACAACGGACGGCGGGCTCTACGACGTCGTGAACCGCATGAAGGCGAACTGGGACGTCCTGAAGCCGCGCCTCGGCATCAACAACCCGGACAAGCCGGAGAAGTGGTTCTCGCTCCGCCGCGAGCTCTTCCGCATCAAAGACGGCGCGGATGGCGACGTGGCCTGGAGGAAGGAACTCGTCAAGCATCGCTTTGACAACATCCTCGAAAACACCGACTTCATGCGCCACTGCCAGCCGCCGGCGAGCCAGAGCGCCGTCGTCTGCCGCGAGCCGGGGTACATCTTCGAGTTCTCGACCGCGATCAACAACGCCGAGAACTTCTTCGGAAACGTCCTCCAGTTCGGCGACCACCAGTTCTCAAGCTCCGACTACGCGACGAAGATCGACGCCGTCGGCGTGGATCTCGCAGGGCTCGACCAGCTCGAGGGCGGCGCGGGCGTGGAGCCGAACATCTACCTCGTGCCCGTCGGCATCGACTACATGCGTTCGCCGGCGGGAACGGAACGCACCGTGCTCGGCTGGACAGTCATCGACCAGGTGCTTCCGCTTCCCTACACCGTCGGCTCGACGGAGCTTGACGCGCAGGACTGGATCTCGACCTTCTCGGGCCTTGACGGCACGAGCGACGCGACGGCGACGATCCGCCGCCATTCGACGCTCCGCGCCGGGGCGGACTTCAAGTCGACGCGCCTCGTCGGACGCAGTGCCTGGAACGACCGTTGGCTCATCGTCATCCCCGCGTCGGCCATCGACGCCGACCGCGAAAAGGCGATGAAGCTTATCGAGGCGGGCGTCAAGGACATCAAGCTCGGCATCAAGGCCTATTCGCGCCAGGGGAACTGAGGGTGAAGGGGTGAAAGTTGAAGAGTTGAAACTCCGCCGACTGCAGCGCGTCTCGCGTCGCGCGGCAATTTTGTCAGTCTCGTTCCTTTCCATTGTCGCCGCTTCCGCGTTTGCTGAGGGCGGCTACACGAACCACGCCGGGAACGTTGTGGCGGGCTGGCCCGTCAAACTGACCACGACGCAGGTCTCCTTGGCCGAGGGCGTAGTCACTAACGGCTGCCAACTATCGACTAACGACTGTCGACTAACGACTAGCGACAATAACTTTTCAACTTTTCAACCTTTCAACTTTTCAACCACAAACACCTATCCTCTCTCGATCTTTCCGGAGTCCGAGCGGCGGCGCATCGCGGCGGACTTCGGACAGCCGCGCGTGCCGCCTGCCGTCAGGCGGGCTATCACGGGTGCGGAGAAGGCGATGGCGCGATCGCGCAAACGCGCTGAGAAGGGCCTCTGCACGAAGGAGGAGAGCGACGACTTCTGCGCGAAGTCCGCAGCTGCGCTCAGAAACTACCTCGACAAGCAGGTCAAGGAGGGCGTGATCACGCCCGCCGAGCGCAAAGCCATCGGCCATTGAACGAGGCGATGTAACCTTTTGCCTTGTGGCGTGTAGACAAAGACTCAGATTTCATAATCAAGGCCTGACAGACAGAAGAAGGAGGCACAAAATGTCCATATCAATCACCAATTTCAAGAACTGGGCCGCGGCGGCTCGGACCATGTCGCCTGACGGCAAGTGCCGGTTAATATGGTAAAATATACGGCATGGGTGTGTAATGGCCATGACGATTGAAGAACTTGTAGAAATATCCTCCAAGGAGGCCGTAATGTCGTCATGAGCGGACTCTCCGCCATGCTTGCCGCGATGCTCGCCGCGTCGTCGGGCGGCTTCGCCGAATCTAAGGCGCTTGCCGTCCAGGTACATCTTGATCGCGCGGGCTTCTCGTGCAGTACGATCGACGGGCAGTGGGGCGCGAAGTCAGAGAACGCTCTGAGGGCCTACGAGGCGTCGCGGACGAAGGACACCAAGCCCGCGCTCGCGGCAACGCCGGAGCAGGCGTACGACCGCTACTTTGCAAACGAACCAGATCCTTTTCGCATCGTCGAGGTGACGCGTGCCGACATAGCCGCGCTCGTCAGCATCCCCGACGATCCCGCCGAGCGAGCGAAGCTGTCGCGTATGGGATACGAGTCGATCAAGGAGATGTTCGCGGAGCGAGGGCACCTTTCGCAGATTGCGCTCGCGAAGATGAATCCCGGCGTCGACTGGGCGAACGTGAAGCCGGGACTGAAGCTTGTCATCCCGAATTTTCCGTCGATGGCCGAGGAGTTGGCGGCGGGGGATCGCGGGCGGCCAAACCGACCAAAGCGCCCCGAGGCCGCGCTCGTCAAGGTGTCGATATCCAAAAGCCAGGTGCGCGCGTACGGTGCGGACGGAAAGCTCCTCGCGCTCTTTCCGTGCTCGATTGCCGCGGACAAGGCGAAGGTTCCGCCCCATGGCGAGCTGAAGATCACGAGCTACGTCGCGTGGCCGAACTTCACCTACACGCCGGACTTTACTCCGCCGGGAAAGAAGGTGCAGCGCCACATCTGGCCGGAAGGCGAGAACTGCCCCGTCGGCGTCGCGTGGATGGGGCTCAACCTCCCGGGATACGGAATCCACGGCACGCCGCGTCCCGAGTCGATCGGCTTTACCGGCTCACACGGATGCTTCCGCCTCGCGAACTGGAACGCCGCGCGGCTGTACGCGATGTGCCGCAGCGGAACGAAGGTGGTGATCGAGCCGTGAACTTCCTCGCGATAGACTTCGAGACGACGGGCTACGACTTCGGTTCGGCGAACGAGCCGTGGCAGCTCGGTTTCGCGCGCGTGGAGGACGGCGCGATAGTCGAGACTGGCGAGTGGTTCTTCGACGTCGAGGGCGCTCCTGAGCGCGCGCACGAATCAGATGCGCTCGGCACCCTGCAGAGCTCGTTCGAGACGTGGGCGCCGAAGCTCATGGGCGTTCGGCTCGTCGCGCACAACATCGCCTGCGAGCGGACGATACTCACGCGCGCCGCGCCGCTCACTAAGTGGGGACCGTGGGTGGACACGATGAAGCTCGCGAAGGCGCGCTATCCGGGCCTTCCTTCGTACAAGCTCGGCGACCTGTGCGAGATGTTCGGGCAGGTGCCTCAGATCGACGGCCGTACGTGGCACGACGGTCTCTACGACGCTGTCGCCTGCGCAAACCTCGCGCTCTTCCTAGGGGCGTGGCCAGGCGTTTGAAAATTTTCCGTGCGTGCTTGCGGAAAGGGCACGGCAGATGGTATAATAACCACTACACAACGGAGCAACGCATGAAGAAGATACTTGGACTCGTGGTCAGCCTCACAATCATCAGCGGCGCATGCGCCGCGGTGCTTGCGTACGTCAATTCCATCACGAAAGAGCCGATCGCGGCAACGGCCGAGAAGGCAAAGGAGGCGGCGAAGCTCGCCGTTCTGTGCGGCGAGGAGGGATACACGGCCGAAGGGCGCTCCAGCGAGGGATACGGCGGCGACATAGTCCTCATGGTCGGCTTCAAGAAGGACAAGAAGACCGTCATTTCATACAAGGTGCTTCAGGCGACCGAGACCCCCGGTCTCGGCATGAAGCTCAAGACGCCTGAATTCGCAGGCCAGTTCGCCGGCAAGGACGGCACCTCGCTCAAGGTGAAGAAGGACGGCGGAGAGATCGAGGCGATCACTTCCGCCACCATCACCTCCCGCGCCGTCTGCAAGGCGATTGCCGACGCGCAGAAGAAGCTTCAGTAGCAGGGCGGCCCGCCCGAAAAGGGCCCATCGCGACATCACGAAAGGACAAGGTCAATGGCCTCGAAAAAGACGTTCATAAACGACGACTTCCTTCTCACGACAAAGGCGGCCAAGGAGCTATACCACCGCCATGCGGAGAAGATGCCCATCATCGACTACCACTGCCATCTCCCGCCGGTGGAGATCGCGGAGGACAAGCGCTGGACCGACATCGCGCAGGTCTGGCTTGGCGGTGACCACTACAAGTGGCGCCAGATGCGCTCCAACGGAGTCGAGGAGCGCTTCTGCACGGGCGACGCGTCGTGGCACGACAAGTTCGTGAAGTTCGCCGAGACGATGGAGCGCCTCGTCCGCAACCCGCTCTTCGACTGGTCGCACCTCGAGCTCGCCCGCTATTTCGGCGTCACGGAGATATTGAACGCGAAGAGCGCGGAGCGCATCTGGAAGAAGTGCAACGCGAAGCTTGCGGGGACGGGCTTCTCCGCGCGCGGTCTCATGAAGAAGTCCAACGTCAAGGTCGTGTGCACGACCGACGATCCGGTCGATTCGCTGGAGCACCACCTCGCGATCGCGAAAAAGCCGTTCTGGACGCAGATCCGCCCTGCGTGGCGCAGCGACAAGGCGTCAAAGATCGAGAACGTCAAGGCGTGGAACGCGTGGATGGACAAGCTCGCCGCGGCCGCGAAGACGCCGGTCAAGACGATGGACGACTTCCGCGACGCGATGGCGAAGAGGCATGCGTTCTTCGAGAAGGCGGGGTGCGTCGTTTCCGACTACGGCATAACCGAGATCTTCGCCGCGCCCTACACCGAGGCGGAGCTAAAGGCGATCTTCAAAAAGGCGCGTGCGGGCAAGTCGGTCACCGCGGCGGAGGCGCTCAAGTTCAAGAGCGCGTGGCTCTACGAGGGGCTAAAGGCCGACGCCAAGTCGAACTGGACGACGCAGCTCCACTACAACTGCCTGAGGGACAACAACACGGCGATGTTCGAGAAGCTCGGGCCCGACACCGGCTTCGACTGCATCGGCGACTGGTCCGTCACCGAGAACCTCGCGAAGCTCTTCGACCGCCTCGAGCGCGAAGACGCGCTCCCGCGCTGCATCCTCTACTCGCTGAACCCCAAGGACAACGAAATGCTCGCGACCTTGATGGGCTGCTTCCAGAAGGCCCCTGCGCGCGGGAAGATCCAGCTTGGCGCGGCGTGGTGGTTCCTTGACCAGAAGGACGGCATGCGCCGCCAGCTCGACGTCCTTTCGACGCTTGGCTGCCTTGGCAATTTCATCGGAATGCTAACCGACTCGCGTTCCTTCCTCAGCTACACGCGCCACGAATACTTCCGCCGTCTCCTATGCCAGAAGCTCGGCGAGGAAGTCGAGAAGGGCGAGATGCCGAATGACCTCAAGTGGCTTGGGTCTATCGTCGAGGACATCTCGTTCAACAACGCGAACCGCTACTTCGGCTTCAACGCCTGACGCGGTTTCCCGGAAGACGCAGTCAAAGGCCGTTCCCGAAATCCGGGAACGGCCTTGATTTTCATTTGACGAGCGAGCAGGGGCCGTTCTGGCAGCCGCCAGGGCACGCCATCACTTCGAGGAAGTTGACGGGGATCTTGCCCGACGCGTGGAGCTTCACCATCGTGCAGGTCTTCCTGTCGATTCCGTTTATCTGCTTGGAGTCGAGCTTGAAGCCGGGTATCTTCGCCGTCGCCTCGGCGAGAACCGCGTCCGTCACGCCGCAGCTCTTCGCGTAGTTGCGCGCCGTCGGATTCGCCGGACGCTCCACTGGCCACGGTTCGCACGCGATGACGTCGATCTTGCGGCCGGCGAGTATTGCGCCGAGCTCCTCGAAGGAGAGGACGTAGTCGACGTCCTTGCGGCGCGCCTCGCTGCGCTTGGCGACGCAGGGGCCGATGAACACCGTCTTCGCGTTCGGGTCCTTCGCCTTGGCGATCTCGCGGGCGTAGACCATCGGGCTCGGTGTGAGCGAGACGTGGTCGACGAGCTCGGGAAGGTGCTTCCAGACGAGGTTCACCCACGCCGGGCAGCAGGACGTCGTCATGAACGTCTTGGGGTCCTTCTCCATGCGCTCGATGAACTCGGCGGTCTCGTGGGCGGTCGTCATCTCCGCGCCGAGCGCGACCTCCATGACGTCGCCGAAGCCCGCCTTCGCGCAGGCGGCGAGCAGCTGCTCAATCTTGCCGGGGAACTGCTTCTCGGCCGCCGGCGCGATCATCGCGACGAGCTTCTCCCCGCGCTTCATCGCGGCGAGCACGTCAACGAGCTGCGAGCGCTCCATCACGGCGGCGAACGGGCAGGCGTTGAAGCATTTGCCGCAGAAGATGCACTTCTCGAAGTCTATCTCGGCGACGCCGAAGGAGTTCTTCTTGATTGCGCCAACTGGACAGGCCTCTTCGCACGGCACGGTCGTCTTGACGATTGCGTTGTAGGGGCATGCCGCTATGCACTTGCCGCACTTTATGCAGAGCTTCTGGTCGATCACGGAATGCCCGTCGACGACCTCGATCGCCTTTTTCGGGCAGTTGTACATGCAGGGGCGCGCAAAGCATCCGCGGCAGTTCTGCGTGGAGACGACCTGCGCGTCGGGGCAGCCGCTGCAGGCGGGGCCGCAGACGCTTAGCGGAGTCTTCGGCTTGGCCGTTCCGCCGTCAGGCGACGACCATGCCTTCTCGGCGTAGTAGGCGGAAAGCGGCTTCGTCTCGTCTGTCTCGTCCTCGACCGATATGCCGAGAAGGGCCATCAGGCGGTACTTGAGTATCGCGCGGTCGTGGTAGACGCAGCACCGCGAGGCGCGCTCGTTCTTCGGGCGCAGCTTGACCGGTATCTGGTCGATCTCCGACTCGAGGGAGCCGGAATCGAAGGCGCGGACGATGCGGATCATCAGTTCGCGGCGGATGAATGTGGATCCGTTAAGCATTTTACGCGGCCCCCATCAGAAGTTCGCCGATGCGGGCGAGCAGTTTCTCGGGCGACGCCTGCGACATGATCTCCGTGCCGTTTATGCGCACGTACGGAGCGCCGCCGAGGTTTTCCTTTTCACAGAGCTCAAGGCAAGTCCTGGCCTCGACCTCGACCCTGCCGCGCCATTCCGCGGGAAGCTGGTCCTCGAGGTCCATCATGTTGGCCGCGCCCAGCAGGTAGCATGCCGTTCCGCAGCATATTTCGACTTTGACTTTTTCCATGGCTGTCTCCTTTTCTGTCAGTAATAGTCTACAGTGACCTTCTTGCGGTAGTTCTTCTCGAGCGCGGCGGCGATTCGCTTGACGACGCTTCGCCTGAGCTCCAGGTCCTGCGGGATGTTCGGATCCTGGTGCGACTCGTTCACCTTCGTGCCGATGACGAATTCGATTCTGTCGTGGCGCATCATGCGCTCGAGGATCGCGCGCGCGGCCGCTGGCTCGCGCTCCGGCGGACGCATCTGCTCAAGCGCCGAGAGGACGCGCCCGAGCGTGAGGATGCCCTCGGTCGCGATGCCGACGCCTTCCATCGTCCCGACAGGTGGAAGCCCGCCAGAGGACTTCATGTCCGAAAGCTTCACCTTCACCTTCACGCCGAGCTCGCGCTCCATGATGTTCGCGGTCGTTCCGCCGCAGATCACGACGTGGTCGAAGCCGAGCGTCGCCTTCCGGGCGTAGTCCGCGTCGTGCTCCTTGTAGAAGGGCGGGCCAGTGAGGACGCGCATGACGCGCGGGTGCCGGAGATAGCAGACGACGCAGCTGATGTCGTCCTTGCAGCCGCCAGGCGTCAGAAAGAGCGCCTCGCGCGCGATCGCGGCGCTTAAGTCGCGCGCTGAGATGTCGGGGTCGGAGGCGATCTTCCCCTGCGCGAACTTGAGGACGCCCGAGCGCCGCCAGCCGAACTTCATGTCCTTCCTCACGCCAAGCCCCGACTGCGTTACGCCGTCCGAGCACATGATGATGCGGTCGCCAGCGCGGAAGTCGGCCTCGCATTTCCTCACCTCGCGGTCGGGCCAGTGCGAAGATGCGATCTGCTCGTCCTTGAGCGGCGCGATCTCCTCGGTGCCCCTGAGGTGGATGTAGCCGGGGTTGCCCATCTCGCTTATCCTCGCCTTTCCGCCGAGGCGGAAGTCGAAGAGCGAAAACGTCGCGTAGCCGATTTTCCTGACCTCGCAGATCGGGAGCGAGTCCATGATGATCTCGACCGCCTCGAGCATCGGGACGTTCGACTCGAGGAACTTGATCGCCATGGAGGTCGTCATCGTCGCGAGCACGTTCGCCTTGACGCCGCTGCCGAGCCCGTCGGAGAGCGCCACGAGGTGGCGGTTCTCCTTCTCGACGGTCATGAACCTGACGTCGTCTCCGCACGCGCCCTGCCCGGTCTTCGTATACTGGGCGGCCTCCATCTCGATGAAGAGGTCGCTCGCGGCGGCGTAGCCATGCTGAAGCGCGTCAGCCATTCAGGTATTCCTCGCTTCCGCCCTGGCGGAGGCGCTTGCCGACCGTCTGGGATTCGTACGCTCCCGCGATCTCGTTGAGCATGATCTCCGTCTCGGCGATATGCTCGCCGAAGAGCCGCGCGACCTGCTGGACGGTGTAGACGTTCTTGCGGATGACGTCGCGCGCCTTCGCGGCGATCTCCTCGCGGCGACCCTCGTTCTTCGTGACGTCCTGCACCACCGCGCCCGCGAACTTGCCGACGCTTATCGGGAAGACGCTTATCGTGACGATGCGGTCGTTCCACTGCTGGCGGTACTTGACGATTTCGCTGCCGTGCTCCACCGCGCCCGTGAAAAGCTCCGTGAAGTCGGGCATGAAGGCGTCCACGCCGAGCCCGTCGAGGTTGCCGAGCGCGTCGTACTCCCCGAGCGCACCCGCCATCTCGGCGAAGAGCCGGTTGCACTCCACGATGAGTCCTTTCGCGTCGACCATGACGACGCCCGCGGGGATGTACTTGATGAGCGCGTTGGAAGTGCGCTGGAAGTTCTTCTTTAGGTAGATGTGGCACATCGCCTCCTCCGCCTTCCCGGCGAGGAGGGCCTTCGCGAACTCGCGGCAGGAGTTGTAGCCGCATGCGCCGCAGTTGATCTCGTCGGCCTTCGTCGTCTTCCCGACGCGCGCGAGCGCGCCCGCGATCGCCGCCTCGTCCGGCTCGTCGTCAACGACAGCCGCCGCGGGATATGCGGACGTCCCGCAGTGTGAGAAGCATCGCGAGGAGGAGGAGCGTATCGGTGCGGTCGCGTCGGTTGCGAAGAGAGTCGCGAGGCCCGAGGCGCCGCGCGGCATCGCCGGGCCGTTGACGCATCCGCCCGGACACGCCAGCACCTCGACGAACAGCTTGCGCTGGAAATTCTCGGGATGCAGCTTGAACTCAGATGGGTCGAAGTCCTCGAGCATCCTGCGGAAGTCCTCAAGCCCCGATACGGAAACGTATCTTACATCGGTCTTGCCGTCGCGCAGCGTGTCGTTCATTCCGCCTTCGACGGAGTAGAAGCGTCCTTCCTCGGCAGGCCCAAGCGCGAGCTCGGCCTCTTCGCCGAACGTGATGCCGCGCTCCGCGAGGAACTGCTCGAGCGCCGGGAAGATGACGGCGAGCGCGAGCTCGTCGGGATGTGCGTCCGACTCGTTCTTCTTCGCGGCGCAGGGCCCGAAGAACACGACCTTCGCGCTGTTGCCGTACTTCTCCTTTATGAGACGGCAGTGCGCGCGCACAGGAGATGGAAGGGGAGAGATGAACTCCGCGTATCCGGGCAGGTACTTTCTCACCATGTCCACTGCTGCGGGGCAGGCGGACGAGATGACGAGCGGAGAGTCTGTCTCGGCGAGGAGCTTCGAGACGTGCGCGCTCACAGACTCCGCGCCGTGCGCCGTCTCGCTTACTCCTGCAAACCCCGCCGCCTTGAGCGCGGCGGCAATCTGCCCGATCGTGACGCCCTTGAAGTATCCGGCGAAGCTAGGCGCGACGGACGCGTAGAGCTTCGCGCCCGAGGCGACGAGTTCCTTGAGGCGCGCGAGGTCGCTCCTGATCTTCTTCGCGTGCGCGGGGCATACCTTCACGCATTCGCCGCAGGCGACGCACGCCTCGGGGATCACGCTCGCTTTGCCGTCGACGATCCTGATCGCCTTCACGGGGCAGTGCCGGACGCACTTGTAGCAGTCCTGGCATTCGTTTTCCGTCGTGTATACTGGACTCGAAAGCATTTGCTATACCTTCTTCGGAAAGATTTTTTCGAGAATGTCGCGCATGACGAGAGGATCGACGTGGGTGTAGACCTTGCCGTCCACAACCACGACGGGACCCTCCGCGCAGTGCCCGGTGCAAAGGCTCGCGCCGAGGTCTACGTCGATCTCGTCCTTGAGCCCGCGCTCGGCGAGAAAGCTTTCGCACGCCTCGACGGTCTTCTCGTTCCCGCGCGCGAAGCAGGAACTCCCCATGCAGATGACAATGTTAGGTTTCGACATGGGGCGATTATCTCAAATTCCCACTTATTAGGCAAGCCCAAAGGCTACTCGATGTCGACGACGCTCGCCCAGTGGACGAGGAGCTCGTGGTTCTTCGGCGTCTGGTCGCGTGACGATTCCGCCGCGGCGACGATCGGCAGCCACTTCTGCACGTCGGGGAGCTTAACCTTGAGCGCCTCGCACGCGAGGGCCATGTACTTCTCCGCAGCGGCGACGTGGCCCGAAAGCCAGAACAGCAGATACGTGCGCGCTACGTCGGCGAGCGGATCGCCGAGGCGGACATGGCTCCAGTCGATGACGCGCCAGTCGCCCTTCGGGGTGATGATCACGTTCGTCGGGTTGAAGTCGCCGTGGCACAGCGCCTTGCCGCGCGGGAAGCTCTGCAGCTTCATGTGCAGGTCGTAGCGCGTCTCCTTGGGGAGCGGCGACGCCGAGATCTGCTTGTCGAGCTTGTCGGCGAGGTTGCCCATGCGCTCGGACGTCTTCGCGAACACCTGGCACTGGATCGCGACGAACTGCTTCAGGTACTTGACGAGGTTCTTCTTGTCCTTCGCCATCACGTCGGCGAGCGTATCGCCCTCGACCCACTCGCGGCGTATGCACCAGTGGTCGCGGATCTTGAGGACCTCGAGCACCTTCGCGACGGGAAGCCCCGTCTCGGCGGCGCGCGCCTCGTTCATCGCCTCGTTCAGGATCGCGCTCACCTTGTAGCTCGGTCCGAAGATCTTGAGCACCGTGCCCTTGTCCTTCGTCACGACCTTGTCGGTGCGTTCGAGGAGAACGCCTGTCTGCCTGCGCTGACCGCTGCGCTTCGCCGGAACCTTCTTTGCTGTAGTTTTCTTCATTTCAAAACTCCTAAACTTTTCAACCTTTCAACTTTTCAACTCAAACTACCTCGTGCTTCCCGTAGTAGGCATTGAGGTACATCTGCCTGATCTCCGACATCAGCGGATAGCGCGGGTTCGCGCCGGTGCACTGGTCGTCGAAGGCCTGCTCCACCATCGCGTCGAGACGCGCGAGGAAGTCCTTCTCGTCCGGAACGTAGTCGCGGATCGTCGGCTTGATGCCAATCTTCGCCTGCAGCTCGCGGACGGCCTTGCAGAGGCTGTTGAACTGCTCGCCCTTGCTCCTGCCCTTGATGCCGAGCGCGTCGGCGATCTCGAGGTAGCGCTCGAGCGTGTGCGGGTGGTCGTACTGCGGGAACGTGCCCATCTTGCGCGGAACGGGGTCGGCGTTGAAGCGCAGGACCTCCTCCATCATCAGGGCGTTCGCGATTCCGTGCGGGATGTGGTGGAAGCTCCCGAGCTTGTGTGCCATCGAGTGCATCACTCCGAGGAACGCGTTCGCGAAGGCCATGCCGGCCATCGTCGCGGCGTTCGCCATCTTCTCGCGCGCGACTGGGTTCGCCTTCTTCGCGACCGCGGCGTCGTAGCACGCGGGCAACCATTTGAAGATCGTCTGGAGCGCGCGGATCGCGAGTCCGTCGGTGTAGTCCGTCGCCATCATCGAGGCATACGCCTCGAGCGCGTGCGAGACCGCGTCGATTCCGGACGCGCTGGTGAGTCCGGGCGGAGCCATCATCTGCATGTTCGCGTCGACGATCGCCATGTTCGGCATGAGCGCGTAGTCGGCGAGCGGATACTTGACGCCCGTCTGCTCGTCGGTGATGACGGCGAACGGAGTCACTTCCGAGCCCGTTCCGGCCGACGTCGGGACGCACACGAAGTACGCCTTCTCGCCCATCTTCGGGAACTTGTAGACGCGCTTGCGGATATCCATGAAGCGCACCGCCATGTCCTGGAAGTCGACCTCGGGGTGCTCGTAGAGGACCCACATGATCTTCGCGGCGTCCATCGCCGAGCCACCGCCGACCGCGATGATGACGTCCGGCTTGAACCCGGCCATCAGCTTCGCTCCCTCCTTGGCGCAGGCGAGCGTGGGATCAGGCGCGACGTTCGAGAACGTCGTGAACATGATGCCCTGCTGCTCGAGCGACTTCTCGATCGGCTTCGTGTAGCCGCTCGCGTAGAGGAAGGTGTCCGTCACGATGAACGCCTTCGTCTTGCCGAGTTCTTCGCCGAGCTCGCGGAGCGCCACCGCGAGGCACCCCTTCTTCTGGTACACCTTCTCGGGCGCGCGGAACCACAGCATGTTTTCCCTTCTCATGGCCACTGTCTTGATGTTTAGGAGATGTTTGACGCCGACGTTCTCGGAGACGGAGTTTCCGCCCCAGCTGCCGCAGCCGAGCGTCAGCGACGGCGGGAAGCTGAAGTTGTAGATGTCGCCAATGCCGCCGAGGCTGGACGGCGTGTTGACGAGGAGGCGGCACGCTTTCATGCGGTTCGCGAACTTCGCGAGCTTCTCGCGCTCGCCCAGCTCGTCGATCCAGAGCGACGACGTGTGGCCGAGCCCGCCGTTGTTGACGAGAAGCGCCTCCGCGATGTCGAGCGCGTTGTCGAAGTCGCGGCTCTTGTACATGCCGAGTATCGTCGTGAGCTTCTCGTGCCCGAACGCCTCGGAGCTGTCGGTCGAGGTCGCCTCGCCGATGAGCACCTTCGTGG
>Ga0256405_10003021_pt1 | contig 36192 bp, 33 predicted proteins | sample RumenRJG_02DNA_FD_189096 | JGI IMG/M metagenome (GOLD analysis project Ga0256405, IMG submission 189096) | Bovine rumen microbial communities from Lethbridge, Alberta, Canada - RJG_02 | ecosystem: Host-associated > Mammals > Digestive system > Stomach > Rumen | place: Canada: Alberta...
AATGGACGCAAATTCTTGACATTAATGCTTCTGTACCGAAAAGTGCTAAAAAAGCAGTTCAGCAGCAAGGAATTTTTCAATCAAAGTTGTCTTGCAGGGACGATTATATAGGTAAAGAAGGCTTGTGTACCGAAAATGAGCATGAGGCACACTTGGGTTGATCTCTCACAGCAATTACACAGACATCTTCCTGCTGAGAGATTACCTGTGCACGGGAGAATCGCCCGCGCCGCGATCGAATTCCCACGGGCAGGGACAACCTGCGCACAGAAGCATATACCCTGTCTGGAACGACTTTTCACGGACGGGGAAGTACCTCGATAATATAAAAGAAGAGATGGCACCATCGTGCCATCTCTTCTTTTATATTTCTTAAACATTATCTTCCCCGTCCGTGAAACCGGAGTGAAAGACAGGGTATATACTTCTGTGCGAGGTTCTCTTCCCCCTTATTTCCTGTGCACCTCATCATACACGCTCAGGACTGCTTTAGGCGGTGCCGGAGTCATGTTGCTCACGATGACGTTGACTGCAAGGCTGATCAGGAACGCGGGAAGAAGCTCATAGATCGCGAACCATCCGCCGATGGGGGCGATCAGGAACTTCCAGACAAATATCATGATCGCGCCGACAGCCATTCCTGCGATCGCGCCCTGTCTGTTGGAGCGTCTCCAGAACAGAGCCAGAAGCATCTGCGGTCCGAAAGCCGCGCCGAAGCCCGCCCACGCGAAGGATACTACGCGGAAAACGGAGCTGTTGGGATTCCAGGCAAGGATCACAGCGATACATGCGATTCCGATGACGGTAAGTCTGGCTGCTCTCATCTGCTGACGGGTTGTGAGTTTGATGCCCATAAATTCCTGAACAAGGTCCTGGGATACGCTGGATGCTGCCGCGAGGAGCTGGGAGTCAGCGGTAGACATTGTAGCCGCAAGGATACCTGAAAGGATGATACCTGCAAACAGCGCGAAGATGAACCCGTGCTGGCTCATCAGGTTGGCCAGTTGGATGATAACTGTTTCAGAGTCGGAGCTGGTAGTGAGCATCGGAATTCCGCCGGCGACGGATACGCTGTAGCCGATCACGCCGATGAAGACAGCAATGCCCATGGAGAGCACGACCCATACGAAAGCGATGCGGCGGGACAGCACCAGTTCTTCCTCATTTCTGATTCCCATGAATCTGAGAAGGATGTGCGGCATGCCAAAATATCCAAGGCCCCAGGCCAGAGTTGAAACAATGCTGAAGAATCCGAAAGATCCCGCTGTTCCGGTGGATGCTACATATCCCTGGGTTACATTGAGATATCCGGGAAGCGCCCGCGCGTTGCTCATGACTGCGCTCATTCCGCCCGCCTGATTGATTCCGAAGAAGACAATGATGACCAAAGCGATCGTCATGAAAATACTCTGTACAAGGTCCGTTGTGGAAACGGCCAGGAAACCGCCCATAGTCGTGTAGGTGATGATGATCAGAGCGCCGACGATCATTGCTACGTGATAATCAAAACCGAAAAGGCTGTTGAACATGGTTCCGACTGCCTTGAAGCCGGATGCTGTATAAGGAATAAAGAATATAAGGATGGTAAGCGCCGCAATACAGGAAAGTATATGCTTTTCATCTTTATATCTTCTGGAAAAGAAATCCGGGATCGTAAAGGCGCCTACTCTCTCGGAATATCTGCGAAGAAGTCTCGCCACGAGAAGGAAGTTTAAGTATGTGCCGATCGACAGCCCCACTGCAGTCCAGGTAACTTCCGCAAGCCCCGCGATGTAGGCAAGTCCGGGAAGGCCCATCAGAAGATAGCTGCTCATATCCGAGGCCTCGGCGCTCATCGCCGTGACCACGGGTCCGAGGGAGCGGCCGCCGATATAGAAGCCGTCCGACGTGTTGGTGGCGCCTTTTCTGTTAAACAGAATACCGATGCCGAGCATTCCCGCCATGTACAAGATAATAGTTACAATGATCAAGATTTGTGCTGATGTCATAACAGTTCTCCATTTCCCCTGCGCCCTTCAGGCGCTTTTTCTTTTTTTGATCCGGGCTTTTTGGGTTCAGACCGAATCAATTACGAATTATAGCATAATATATAACAGAATAAAATACAGAACGGTGTATAGAATGGATTCTATACACCGATTTATTTAAATAGCTGTAAACTCTTTATTTATACTATATTTTGACTGTACATTATTAAAGATCAGTTTAAGATTTTTCTCTATCACCTGTTTTCAGGATTCTTTACCCGGAAGCTGTCAAGGAACATCGGCGTCATTTTGTCCGCGTATGCGACCAGGGAATACTCTCCTCCGCAGAGGCACCAGTCGTACATAAGCGCCCTCTCCCACAACGCGTAGGCCTTGATGACTTCGCTGGCTGTGCAGTCGCCGCGGATCTCGCCTCTCTTTTGACCCTCCGTTATGATCTCACGCAGTATGCGGAAGTATGTCCTGTTGCGATCCAGCAGATGTTTCTCACCCTGCGCCTGCAGCTGCGTGGAAAGGAGTCCCGACAGCAGGTCTCTCGAGATGCTGTCCTCGATCATCGCGAACAACTCGTGGTTCAGGAAAGCAAGTTTGTCCGCCGCGTTCCAATCCGGGTCCAGAGTCTTCCTGAGTTCCTCATATTTTTCGTCGAAGACATAAGCGAGGGTGCCCAGCAGGGCATCCTTTCCTTCAAAATAGTGATAGAAGGAACCCCTTGAAGTCCCCGAAGCATAAATGATGTCCTCAATGGTCGTCGCGTCATATCCGTTCTCATAGAACAGTTTCCATGCCGCCGAGATGATTCGACCTTTTGTATTTCTTGTGTTTTTCTTGGGCATAGTACACCTTTATCTGCTCTGCTTGCGTTTTCCCCGTTTTCAGTGTATCTTTGTTGAGAACCATTTTACTATAGATCGGGCTGAATAAGCGATACAATTGAGGAGCAGAATTTATTATGTGGATTGCGGATTCCTGGAAAGACTATCAGGTACTGGATACTTCTGACGGAGAGAAACTCGAGCTCTGGGGCGGCTACAAGCTGATCCGTCCGGACCCGCAGGTGATCTGGAAGACTCCCCGCGGAAGAGAATGGAGAAATCCCAACGGTCATTACCACCGCAGTTATAAAGGCGGCGGTGAGTGGGAATTTCGGGATCTGCCCGAAGAGTGGACGATCCACTACAGGGAGCTCTCTTTCCGGCTCAAACCTTTTAACTTCAAACATACAGGTCTGTTTCCGGAACAGGCAGTCAACTGGGATTGGTTCAGCGGGATCATTAAGGACGCCGTATCCTCAGGGCGCAAGGTCAAAGTATTGAATCTCTTCGCTTATACAGGAGGCGCGACAGTCGCGGCAGCCAAAGCCGGAGCCAGTGTCACCCATGTAGACGCAGCGAAGGGAATGGTCACCTGGGCCAAGGAGAACGCGGCGATCTCAGGTCTCTCAGATGCCCCGATCCGCTGGCTCGTAGACGACTGCGGCAAATTTGTGGAGCGCGAGATCCGCAGGGGGAACACCTATGACGCGATCATTATGGATCCTCCTTCATATGGGCGCGGCCCAAAGGGTGAGATCTGGAAGATTGAGGAGAGCATTTATCCTTTCCTCATGAACGCCTGCAAGCTCCTCTCCGACGACCCGCTCTTTGTGCTGGTCAACTCCTATACAACAGGTCTTCAGCCCGCAGTGCTCTCCTATCTTCTGCACACAGCACTGGACGGCAGACACAAGGGAACAGTCGAATCCTCTGAGATCGGACTTCCTGTTAAAGGAAACGGACTGATCCTCCCCTGCGGCGCAGCCGGCAGATGGACCGGTGCCTGACCGTTTCTTAATCTTCATACGATATATGAAAACCCCTTCTTCGGCGGAATTCTCCGAAGAAGGGGTTTGTTCAATTCTTTCTCATAATTCTGATGCCGGCGGAAGCGGGTTCAGCCTCTTCAGCAATATCCTCACTCCTCTCGATCCGCTCACGGATCTGCAGCATGCGCCTGTCGAGCTGATTGATCAGGTCCGCGCTGTATCGAAGTTCCTCGACAATGATCTCAGCGTTGCTGATCTCTCTCTTATATTTCATCTTATGTTCGACACTTGCCCAGAAGTCCATCGCGATCGTGCGGAACTGCACTTCGACGTTCATGTACTTCTTCTCGTTAGCAAGGAAGATCGGGACCCGCAGGATCAGGTGAAGGCTCCGGTAGCCGTTTTCCTTCGGCGAAGAGATATAATCCTTTTCCTGCAGGATCTCCACATCGTCCTGGACATCAAAAGAGTCCCTGATGCTGTAGATATCATCTATAAAGGAACAGATCACTCTGATCCCGGCTACGTCGTTGATCGTATTCTCAATGTTCTCAACTGTGAAAGGCACCCCTTTCACTTTCAATTTTCCATAAATGCTGCTGGGAGATTTGAGTCTGTACTTTATATATTCAAAAGGATTTCTCTTGTTCTTGAGCGCCATCTCCTTGTTGAGGATCTCAAGCTTGGTCCTCATCTGAGACATAGCGCAGTCAAAATACATCATCATTGTCTCAAATTGCTCCGCCTGCTCAGTGATCTGCAGGATACGGCCCACGTCTTCATCGGTCATGGTGTCAGCACCGTAGTAACCGATGTCATATTTCTCGTCACGTGTCAACCCCTGTTCCTCCTTCATTATAACAACCCCGGCACAAGGCGCAGATTGCTCCGCATTTATGCCGCCTACTGATTATATCAGACCATGGATTGATTTTGAAGAAAAAATAACCAAAATAATGACCCCAAATCATTAAATATTCGTAAACCTACACAATCTCCTTCGAAGGTTTACCATATAAAAAACCCGGCACTCTTGCGAGCGCCGGGTTAATTTCACTTGATCTTCAGACTGTATTGTCCGATTTGACTGTTTTGATTAGTCGATAACGGTAGCAACACGGCCGGAACCAACAGTACGGCCACCTTCACGGATAGCGAATGTAAGACCCTGCTCCATAGCGATGGGGTGGATCAGCTCGATGGTCATCTCGACGTGGTCGCCGGGCATGCACATCTCAGTGCCTTCGGGAAGAGTGATAACGCCGGTAACGTCAGTTGTTCTGAAATAGAACTGAGGACGATAGTTGTTGAAGAAAGGTGTGTGACGGCCACCCTCGTCCTTGGTCAGAACGTAAACCTGAGCGGTGAATTTCTTGTGGCAAGTAACTGTGCCGGGCTTTGCGATAACCTGACCACGCTCGATAGCGGTTCTGTCGATACCACGAAGCAGAACGCCTACGTTGTCACCAGCCTCAGCATAGTCAAGAGTCTTACGGAACATCTCGATACCGGTAGCAACAGACTTCATAGTCTCTTCCTTGATACCAACGATCTCGACGGGCTCCATAACCTTCAGAGTACCACGCTCAACACGGCCTGTAGCAACAGTACCACGACCGGAGATTGTGAATACGTCCTCGACGGGCATAAGGAAAGGCTTGTCGTTCTCACGCTGAGGATCCGGAATGTAGTCATCAACTGCATCCATCAGCTCCATGATGTTGTCAGCCCACTCGCTGTTGGGATCTTCGAGAGCCTTAAGAGCGGAACCCTTGATAACCGGCAGATCATCGCCCGGGAACTCATACTCAGTCAGAAGGTCGCGAACTTCCATCTCAACCAGCTCGATGAGCTCTTCGTCATCAACCATATCGCACTTGTTCAGGAATACTACGATGTAAGGAACACCGACCTGACGAGCAAGCAGAACGTGCTCACGAGTCTGAGCCATAACACCGTCGGTAGCAGCTACTACGAGGATAGCGCCGTCCATCTGAGCAGCACCGGTGATCATGTTCTTGACATAGTCAGCGTGGCCGGGGCAGTCAACGTGTGCATAGTGTCTCTTAGCAGTCTCATACTCGATGTGAGCTGTGGAGATGGTGATTCCTCTCTCTCTCTCTTCGGGAGCCTTGTCGATCTGATCGAAAGCGACAGCGGTACCGCCCTGTCTTACTGCCAGAACGGAAGTGATAGCTGCTGTAAGAGTTGTCTTGCCGTGGTCAACGTGGCCGATTGTGCCGATGTTGCAGTGCGGTTTTGTTCTGTCAAAATGAGCTTTTCCCATTTCTCAATTCCTCCTTAAATAATATGAGATACAACTTATTTGATTCGCTTTTCAGCTGCAATGACTGTTCTCTATTTAAGGGTCGTAATAACAGTCACTGCTACGATTATATCAAATTGTATTAATAATGCAATTACTTTTCGTTGAGGATCTTCTCTGCCACATTCTTCGGTACAGGCTCGTACTTGTCAAAGAACATGGAGTAATTGCCTCGTCCCTGTGTTCTGGAACGGAGATCTGTCGCGTATCCGAACATTTCGGACAGCGGAACGAATCCTGTCACCATCTTGCCTCCGCCGATATCCTCCATACCGCTGATTCTTCCGCGGCGGGAATTGATATCGCCGATGACATCGCCCATGTATTCCTCGGGCATTGTGACTTCGACTCTCATGATGGGCTCAAGCAGGACCGGTGAAGCTTTCTTCATCGCTTCCTTGAAGCACATGGATCCCGCAATGTGGAATGCCATTTCAGAGGAGTCGACCTCGTGGTAAGATCCGTCGTATACTGTGGCGTGAACGCCGACTACCGGGTATCCGCCCAGGTTACCGGCCTTCATAGCCTCTTCAATACCGGCGCCGACTGCAGGGATATATTCCTTAGGAATATTGCCGCCGACAACTTCGGAATCAAATTTGTAAAGTTCTTCGCCGTTGGCGTCCATAGGCTCGAAACGAACCTTGCAGTGGCCGTACTGGCCGCGGCCGCCCGACTGCTTCGCGTATTTGTATTCCTGGTCCACGTTCTTGGTGAATGTCTCTTTATAGGCAACCTGAGGTGCGCCGACATTCGCCTCGACCTTGAACTCACGAAGAAGTCTGTCTACGATGATCTCCAGATGGAGCTCACCCATACCGGCGATGATTGTCTGGCCTGTCTCCTTGTCAGTATGCTGCTTAAAGGTGGGATCCTCTTCAGCCAGCTTGGCAAGCGCTTCGGCCATCTTGCCCTGACCAGCCTTGGTCTTGGGCTCGATCGCGAGCTCGATAACGGGCTCCGGGAACTCCATGGACTCGAGGATAACGGGGTGAGCGTCATCGCAGAGTGTGTCGCCGGTAGCCGTGAACTTGAGGCCTACAGCTGCGGCGATATCGCCGGAGTATACCTTTTCAAGTTCTGTTCTCTTATTCGCGTGCATCTGAAGAATACGTCCGAGACGTTCCTTCTTATCTTTGGTCGCATTCAGAATATAAGATCCGGAATTCGCTACGCCGGAATATACACGGAAGAATGCGAGTTTTCCTACGAAAGGATCGGTCATGATCTTGAATGCGAGAGCCGCGAAAGGCTCTTCGTCGGAAGAATGTCTCTCGACTTCATTTCCGTCAAGGTCAGTGCCCTTGATCGCAGGGATGTCAAGGGGTGAAGGCATGAACTCGACAACAGCGTCGATCATCTTCTGGATGCCCTTATTCTTGTAAGCGGATCCGCAAACTACAGGAACGGCCTTGCACTCGCAGGTTGCCTTGCGCAGCGCAGCCTTCATCTCATCTGCGGAAGGTTCTTCGCCTTCAAGATACATCATCATCAGGTCCTCGTCGAGGTCGCAGATCTTCTCGATCATCTCTGCGCGGTACAGTTCCGCGTCTTCCTTGAACTGATCCGGGATCTCTCCGATAGTGATGTTGTCACCCTTGTCATCATTATAAGTATAAGCTTCCATCTCAAACAGGTCGATGATACCTGTAAAGGTATCCTCAGCGCCCATAGGGATCTGGATCATGATGGCGTTCTTGCCGAGCCTTGTGCGGATCTGGTCTACGGAGCCAAAATAGTCCGCACCGATCACGTCCATCTTATTGATGAAAGCCATACGCGGCACATTGTAGGTATCAGCCTGGCGCCAAACATTCTCAGCCTGGGGTTCTACGCCGCCTCTCGCACTGAATACGCCTACGGCGCCATCCAATACGCGAAGAGAACGCTCTACTTCAACAGTAAAGTCAACGTGTCCGGGAGTATCAATGATATTGATGCGGTGCTCGAGAGCTCCTTCCTTGGGCACATTATGATCATGCAGAGTCCAGTGACATGTTGTAGCCGCTGATGTGATCGTGATACCGCGCTCCTGCTCCTGGGCCATCCAGTCCATGGTAGCAGTTCCGTCATGCGTATCGCCGATCTTATAATTTACACCGGTATAATAAAGAATACGCTCTGTGAGTGTAGTCTTGCCGGCATCAATGTGCGCCATAATACCGATATTCCTGGTTCTCTCCAGGGGATATTCTCTAGTTGACACAGATTTTTCTTCCTCCTAATGTGTAAAACAACTTCAAGCAGCAAATCTGAAGCCGACAAAATCGAGATCAGAATCTGTAGTGGGAGAAAGCTCTGTTGGCATCTGCCATCTTGTGCATATCTTCTTTTCTCTTAACAGAAGCGCCTGTGTTATTGAACGCATCGAGAATCTCGCCTGCCAGCTTGTCTTCCATGGTCTTCTCGCCTCTCTTGCGGGAGAACATTACCATCCAGCGAAGAGCAAGGGCCTGACGTCTATCAGGTCTGACTTCGATCGGGACCTGGTAGGTTGCGCCACCGATTCGTCTTGCTTTAACTTCAAGGACAGGCATGATGTTGTTCATGGCTGTCTCAAATACTTCGAGAGCAGGCTTTCCTGCTTTCGCTTCTACCTTGCCAAAAGCGCCGTATACAATCTTCTGTGCTACGCCTTTCTTGCCGTCGAGCATGACAGCGTTGATCAGCTTGGTAACAACCTTGTTATTGTATAAGGGATCGGCAAGTATTTCTCTTTTTTGTACATGTCCTTTACGCGGCACGTTACTTCCCTCCTTATCAATGGATAATTCATCGGTACTCACTAATAGATATGTGTTCGTGCTGTGATCTATCTGTAAATAGAATTCCAACACTTACAGGTATCAGTTTTTAGTAAATATCTTACTTACCAGCCTTAGGTCTCTTCGCGCCATACTTGGAGCGAGCCTGACGTCTGTTAGCAACACCTGCTGTATCCAGAGTACCGCGGATGATGTGATATCTGGTACCGGGCAGGTCTTTAACTCTTCCGCCTCTGATCAGGACAACGCTGTGTTCCTGCAGATTGTGACCCTCGCCGGGAATGTAGGATGTTACCTCGATTCCATTGGAGAGACGCACCCTTGCGATCTTACGCAGTGCGGAGTTAGGCTTCTTGGGGGTAGCAGTCTTAACCGCAGTGCAAACGCCGCGCTTCTGAGGAGAGCTGGCATCAATAGCCTTCTTCTTCAGGGAGTTCATTCCCTTCTGAAGAGCGGGAGCAGTAGATTTCTTAACGGAAGTCTGACGACCCTTTCTTACTAACTGGTTAAATGTTGGCATTCTATTTCACCTCCTTCTTATAAAAATAAACATGGTGCAGCCCATAAGAGCCACACCATGATATTATATGAGTCCGTTTTGCAGTTGTCAATTACTTTTTTATTCTTCGACAGAAGAATTCACCATTTCATCCGAAGGCTGAACTTCAGTCATTTCTGTCTGGATCTCGGCCTCGGCGTTAACTTCCTGCGCCTCCTCTGCAGCTTTCTCACCTGCCTTGCGCAGACGGGCGTCCGTGCTGAGTCTGGTGCTGCGGTATCTCTTCATACCGGTACCTGCAGGGATCAGCTTACCGAGGATTACGTTCTCTTTAAGGCCGATCAGAGGATCGATCCGGCCGTGGATCGCCGCGTCGGTAAGAACCTTCGTGGTCTCCTGGAAGGAAGCCGCGGAAAGGAAAGAACTTGTGGCAAGCGCTGCCTTTGTAATTCCGAGAATGATCTGCTTGCCTTCAGCGGGCTGCTTGTCGAGAGCTGTAAGTCTCTCGTTCTCATCCTCGAAATCAAGGACGTCGACCAGGCTTCCGGGAAGGAATTTGGTGTCGCCGCTGTTCTCGATCCTGATCTTGCCGAGCATCTGTCTGACGATAACTTCGATGTGCTTATCGCAGATATCAACGCCCTGCAGACGGTAAACTTTCTGGACCTCGCGGAGCAGATAGTTCTGGACTGCCCGGATTCCTTTGATCTTCATCAGGTCGTGAGGGTTGACGCTTCCTTCAGTCAGCTCGTCGCCGGCTTCAATGGTCTGGCCGTCCACAACCTTGATTCTGGATCCGTAAGGGATCGGGTATTCCTTGGACTCGCCCGTCTCGTCACTGGTAACAATGACTTCACGGCTCTTCTTGTTGTCGGGGATCGATACGGTTCCGCCGAACTCAGAGATGATCGCAAGTCCCTTCGGCTTACGCGCCTCGAACAGCTCCTCGACACGGGGAAGACCCTGTGTGATATCGCCGCCCGCGACACCGCCGGTGTGGAATGTTCTCATGGTCAGCTGCGTGCCGGGCTCACCGATGGACTGTGCCGCGATGATACCTACCGCCTCGCCTACCTGGACCATCTCGCCGGTAGCCATATTGGCGCCGTAGCACTTCGCGCAGATTCCCATGTGGGATCTGCAGGTCAGGATCGTACGGATCTTAAGTCCTTCGATCCTGCCTCCGCGCTTGTTCACGCCTCTCTCGAGGATCGCTGTTGCGCGGCTGGGAGTGACCATATGATTCTTCTTGACAATGATGTTGCCCTCAGCGTCCTTGACATCCTCACAGACAACTCGGCCTGTGATTCGGTCCCTGAGGTCTTCGATCATAGCCTTGCCATCCGTAAATGCCTTGACGGTCATGCCCGGAATGGATTCCTTACCTTCGCAGCAATCGATCTCGCGGATGATAAGTTCCTGGGATACGTCGACCATTCGTCTGGTCAGGTAACCGGAGTCCGCTGTACGAAGCGCTGTATCGGACAGACCCTTACGGGCGCCGTGCGCTGACATGAAGTACTCCAGAACGTCCAGACCTTCACGGAAGTTGGACTTAATGGGCAGCTCGATCGCCCGGCCTGTCGTATCAGCCATCAGTCCGCGCATACCTGCCAGCTGCTTGATCTGCTGGTTGCTGCCTCGGGCTCCGGAATCAGCCATCATGAAGATGTTGTTGTACTTGTCAAGACTTCTGAGCAGCAGGTCTCTGAGCTCGTTATCAGTCTCTGTCCAGGTATCGACGACTGCTCTGTATCTCTCCTCTTCTGTCATCAGGCCTCTGACGAAGTTTTTGGAGATCACATCAACTGTAGCCTGCGCTTTTTTGAGCATTTCCTTCTTCTGCGGAGGAACGGTAATGTCGGCAATGGAAACCGTCATGGCCGCGACTGTGGAATACTTGTATCCCATAGCCTTGATCAGGTCAAGGACTTCCGCTGTCTTGAAGGTGCCGTGAGTGTCGATGATGGCCTGGAGGATCTTCTTGAGGTCCTTCTTCTTGACCAGGAAATCGATCTCGGGCAGCAGATAATTCTCAGGCTTTGTGCGGTCCACAAATCCGAGGTCCTGAGGAATGATCTCATTAAAGAACAGTCTTCCGAGGGAGATGTCGATGATACCTGTGACCACCTCTCCGTCTTCCCTCTTCTTGCTGATCCTGACCTTGATCTTGGAATGCAGCGTGATGTAATGGTTCTCGTAAGCGAGGATCGCCTCGTTCATGCTGTGGAAGCACCTTCCCTCACCGGGTTCGCCGTCTCTCTGCTGTGTCAGATAGTAGATACCGAGTACCATATCCTGGGAAGGAACGGCAACAGGGCCGCCATCTGAAGGCTTTAAGAGGTTGTTGGGGGAGAGCAGAAGGAATCTGCACTCAGCCTGCGCCTCTACGGAAAGAGGAAGGTGGATCGCCATCTGGTCACCGTCGAAGTCAGCGTTGAACGCTGTACAAACCAGCGGGTGAAGCTTGATCGCCTTGCCTTCTACCAGGATGGGCTCAAACGCCTGAATACCCAGTCTGTGCAGCGTAGGCGCACGGTTCAGCATTACAGGATGCTCCTTGATGACGTCTTCCAGAATGTCCCAAACCTGAGGATCTACGCGCTCAACCAGTTTCTTGGCGTTCTTAATGTTCTGGGAGATGTTTCTCTTCTCCAGTTCCTTCATAACGAAGGGCTTAAAGAGCTCCAGCGCCATTTCCTTCGGGACGCCGCACTGATAGATCTTCAGTTCGGGACCTACAACGATAACGCTTCGTCCGGAGTAGTCGACACGCTTGCCCAGAAGGTTCTGTCTGAAACGGCCTCCCTTACCTTTGAGCATGTCGGAAAGGGACTTGAGGGCTCTGTTGCCGGGGCCTGTGACAGGACGGCCGCGTCTGCCGTTATCGATCAGCGCGTCGACCGCTTCCTGCAGCATTCTCTTTTCGTTTCTGACGATGATGTCAGGAGCGCCCAGCTCGAGGAGTCTCTTCAGACGGTTGTTTCTGTTGATGATCCTTCTGTACAGATCATTCAGGTCGGAAGTAGCGAATCTTCCGCCGTCGAGCTGCACCATGGGACGCAGATCCGGAGGAATGACCGGGATGCAGTCCATGATCATCCAGGAAGGAGAATTTCCGGACTCGCGGAAGGCCTCGATGACTTCCAGTCTCTTGATGATCCTGGCTCTCTTCTGGCCCTGGACGGTCTCCATCTGCTCGCTCAGTTCCTTGTATTCTTCCTCTACTTTGACATCGAGAAGCAGCTGCTTGATAGCCTCGGCGCCCATTCCCGCGCGGAACTTGTTGCCGTACTTCTCTCTGGCTTCCTGATACTCGCGCTCAGTCAGGACCTGCTTGTACTCGAGGTCTGTCTGGCCCTTGTCCAGTACGATATAAGAAGCAAAATAGAGCACTCTCTCAAGGATCTTCGGTGAGAGGTCGAGGATCAGACCCATTCTGCTGGGGATTCCCTTGAAATACCAGATATGGGAAACCGGAGCGGCCAGTTCAATGTGACCCATTCTCTCTCTGCGGACGCTGGACTTGGTGATCTCAACGCCGCATCTGTCACAGATCACGCCTTTATAGCGGATCTTCTTATACTTTCCGCAATAGCACTCCCAATCCTTCTTGGGACCGAAGATCCTCTCGCAGAACAAGCCGTCTCTCTCGGGCTTCAGGGTCCTGTAGTTGATAGTCTCAGGCTTTGTGACCTCGCCGTGGGACCACTCTCTGATCTTCTCCGGTGAAGCCAGTCCGATCTTGATCGCTTCAAAAGCTACCGGCTGATAGTTTTGCTGTTTCGTATTAGGCATTTAGAAATCCTCCTCGGAGTCTTCACTTGAAAAATCACCGTTATCCAGATCCAGGCCTTCTAAATCGATCCCCTCCAGGATATCTCCGTCGGAGGATTCGCGAGGTTCAGGCTCTACGTCCTCAAGTTCTCCCGCAGCATTGAACTCCTTGCTGCTGAAGCCGCCGCGCTCAAGCTGCGCCTGATCGGGGCTTCCGTAATCCTTGAAGTTGTTCTTCATCTCGAAGCGGTAGACAGAGGAATCACCGTAGTCGATGTCCTCCTTGATCTCGACGACTTCGCCGTTCTCATCCAGAACCTGTACGTCGAGGCCGAGGGCCTGCAGCTCCTTGAGCAGAACCTTGAAGGATTCCGGAATACCGGACTCAGGGATATTCTCACCCTTGATGATCGCTTCGTAAGTCTTCACACGTCCGACTACATCATCCGACTTGATAGTCAGGATTTCCTGCAGAGTGTAAGCTGCGCCGTACGCCTCAAGCGCCCAGACTTCCATTTCACCGAAACGCTGGCCGCCGAACTGAGCTTTACCGCCCAGAGGCTGCTGGGTGACGAGGGAATAAGGACCCGTGGAACGGGCGTGGATCTTATCGTCCACCAGGTGATGGAGCTTCAGGTAATGCATGTGGCCGATGGTGACAGGGTTGTCAAACATCTCGCCGGTGCGTCCGTCTCTGAGCCAGACCTTGCCGTCTCTGGAGATCGGAACGCCCTTCCACAGTTCTCTGTGAGCACGGTTGTCATAGAGGAACTTCATGGTCTCAGGACTTACCGAATCTTTATATTTTGCCTCGAACTCGTCCCACTCAGTGTTGACGTAGTCGTTCGCGAGATCAAGGGCATCCATGATGTCGTCCTGAGTCGCGCCGTCGAAGTTCGGGGTCGCTACATTAAATCCAAGCGCTTCCGCAGCAAGGGACAGGTGGATTTCCAGGATCTGTCCGATGTTCATACGGGAAGGCACGCCCAAGGGGTTCAGTACGATATCCAGCGGACGTCCGTTGGGAAGATAAGGCATATCTTCAATAGGAAGTACTCTGGAAACGACACCCTTGTTTCCGTGACGGCCTGCCATCTTATCGCCGACGGAGATCTTTCTCTTCTGCGCGATATAGATGCGGACTGCCTTGTTGACGCCGGGGCTGAGCTCGTCGCCGTTCTCCCTCTCGAATACCTTGGTATCGACAATGATGCCGTACTCGCCGTGAGGGACCTTGAGGGAAGTATCGCGGACCTCTCTGGCTTTCTCGCCGAAGATCGCGCGAAGCAGTTTCTCCTCTGCTGTCAGTTCAGTCTCTCCCTTAGGAGTTACCTTGCCGACAAGGATATCACCTGCGCGGACTTCCGCGCCGATGCGGATGATTCCCATCTCATCCAGGTCTTTAAGAGCTTCCTCGCCTACGCCGGGAACGTCTCTTGTTATCTCTTCAGCACCGAGCTTGGTATCTCTGGCTTCACAGTCATACTCCTCGATGTGAACAGAGGTGTATACATCATCTCTTACGAGACGCTCGCTCAGAAGAACAGCATCCTCGTAGTTGTAACCTTCCCAGGTCATGAAGCCGATCAGCGGATTCTTGCCCAGCGCAAGCTCGCCATTGCAGGTAGAAGGACCGTCTGCGATGATCTGGCCTTCTCTTACTCTCTCGCCGGTAAAGACGATAGGCTTCTGGTTGTAGCAGTTGCTCTGGTTGGAGCGCTCAAACTTGGAGAGGTGGATCTCTTCCTTCGTGCCGTCGTCGTATGCCATCTTAATGGTCGTCGCATCGACAAATTCCACCACGCCGGACTTAGGGCAGATCACGCATACGCCTGAGTCGCGAGCGGCCTTAGCTTCCATGCCGGTACCGACTGCGGGAGCTTCCGTTGTCAGAAGCGGAACTGCCTGTCTCTGCATGTTGGATCCCATCAGGGCGCGGTTCGCGTCGTCGTTCTGAAGGAAAGGAACCAGAGACGTAGCTACGGAGAACACCATTCTGGGGGAGACGTCCATGTACTCGAAGACTGTCTTTCTATAAGAAGAAGTCTCTGTTCTGTAACGTCCGGACACATTGTTCTCGACAAAATATCCGTTCTCGTCCAGAGGCGTGCTCGCCTGAGCTACATGGTAATTATCCTCTTCGTCCGCCGTCATATAGACTACTTCGTCGGTAACTCTCGGATTGGCGGGGTCAGTGCGGTCAACCTTTCTGTAAGGTGCCTCAATGAAGCCATACTCGTTGATACGCGCATAGCTTGCCAGAGAGTTGATCAGTCCGATGTTGGGACCTTCAGGGGTCTCGATCGGGCACATTCTTCCGTAGTGTGTATAGTGAACGTCTCGGACTTCGAATCCTGCGCGGTCTCTTGACAGACCTCCGGGACCCAGAGCGGACAGACGTCTCTTGTGTGTGAGCTCGCCCAAAGGGTTGTTCTGGTCCATGAACTGGGACAGCTGGGAGGATCCGAAGAATTCCTTGACCGCTGCCTGTACAGGCTTGATATTGATCAGGCCCTGAGGAGAGATCTCCTCGGAGTTGTCATGGGTAGTCATTCTCTCGCGGACGACTCTCTCCATTCTTGAGAGGCCGATGCGGTACTGGTTCTGAAGAAGCTCACCTACGCTGCGGATCCTTCTGTTGCCCAGATGATCGATATCGTCGCTGTTGCCGATGCCGTATTCCAGATGCATATTGTAGTTAATGGAAGCAAGGATATCTTCCTTTGTAATATGCTTCGGAATCAGTTCATGAACACTCTTTCTGAGCGCTTCCGCAAGTGCCTCAGGATCATCGTTGTCCTGATACTGCAGAAGGATCTCTCTGAGCGCGGGATAATAAACGAGTTCTGTAATGCCCAGTTCCTCGGGATCGCAGTCCACATAGTGTGTAATGTCGACCATAAGATTGCTGAGAACCTTGACATTTCTCTCCTCGGTGCGTACCCAGACATAAGGAACCGCGGAATTCTGGATCTCATCAGCCATCTCTCTGGAGATTTCTTCTCCTGCTGTTCCGAGAATGTCGCCGTTCGCCTCGTCAACAACGTCCTCTGCGAGGACCATGCCCTTGATACGGTTTCTGAAAGCAAGCTTCTTATTGAACTTGTATCTGCCGACCTTCGCCAGATCATATCTGCGGGGATCGAAGAACATCGCGTTGATCAGGCTGTCCGCGCTCTCCACGGAAAGCGGCTCGCCGGGGCGGATCTTCTTGTACAGTTCAAGAAGGCCGCTCTCATAGTTATTGGAGATGTCCTTGATAAAGCTTGCGCGGATCTTGGGCTCATCGCCGAACATATCGAGGATCTCTTCATCCGTGCCGATTCCGAGCGCTCTGATGAGGACCGTCACAGGGACTTTCCTTGTGCGATCCACTCTTACATAAAATACATCGTTGGCGTCTGTCTCATACTCCAGCCATGCGCCCCTGTTGGGGATGACTGTGCAGGAGAATAGCTTCTTTCCGAATTTATCCTTATCAATACCGTAATAGATACCGGGGGAACGGACAAGCTGGCTGACGATGACACGCTCAGCGCCATTGATCACAAAGGTGCCCGTATCCGTCATCAGGGGCAGATCGCCCATGAAGATCTCCTGGTCCTTGAATTCCTTATCGTTCTCCTTGTCGAAAAGGCGCACAGTAACCATAAGAGGTGCCGCATACGTGGCGTCTCTTTCCTTGCACTTCTCAATAGAATACTTAACCTTGTCTTCACAGAGCTTGTAGCTCACGAAAGAAAGGCTCAGCCTTCCACTGAAATCCTCGATCGGAGAGATGTCATCAAAGACCTCCTGCAGACCCTTCTCAAGAAACCACTTGTAAGAATCCGTCTGCACTTCGATCAGGTTGGGCATGGGCAGCACTTCTTTCTGACGCTGATAGCTCATGCGCATGCTCTTGCCTTCCCCTATAGGATGTATCCTGTATTTTTCCATCTGGTTCACCCCGTATTGTATTGAATCTATATAAAAAATGTGTCTATGCATGCCGCTCGCTTTTTTGACGCCCAAATCTATTTCCGGGCAGCACAAAAACTAGGCATGCGAAAAAGATGCGAATAATATTCTATCATCGCATTGTCCAGCAGTCAATAATTATTTTTTAAAGTTTTGTAAACGAAGTATTAATTTCTGTGCTCCCAATTGTAACTGTCTGATTACCGACATGAAATCCGGCCGCCCTTGCGGACAGCCGGATCATAAAGTTCATACTGTGTAGAGAGTTGATTACTTGATTGTAACGGTAGCTCCAACTTCCTCAAGCTTAGCCTTGATAGCCTCAGCCTCATCCTTGGCAACTGCCTCTTTGATTACCTTAGGAGCGCCCTCAACGGCTTCCTTAGCTTCCTTCAGGCCAAGGCCGGTGATCTCACGGACAACCTTGATAACCTTGATCTTCTGAGCGCCGAAGCTTGTCAGCTCGACATCAAACTCAGTCTTCTCTTCAACTGCCTCAGCGGGGCCGGCTGCTACTACTGCAACGCCTGCAGCTGCGGATACGCCGAATTCCTCTTCACAAGCCTTAACCAGCTCGTTAAGTTCCATAACAGTAAGCTCTTTGATCGCATCGATGATCTCAGCATTTGTTAACTTTGCCATTGTATTTACCTCCGTGTAAATTAGTTTGAAATAAAACTTCTAAAATAAGAATACTTCGCAGAAGTATTATGCCTCTGCGGGGGCCTCTGCAGGAGCTGCCTCTCCATCCTTCTCCGCGATCTGCTTGATAACGCGTGCGAAACTGGAGATCGGAGCCTGCCAGCTGCCGAACAGTCTGCCCAGAAGAACTTCTCTGGACGGGATCTTCGCGACCTCACCGAGTGCTGCGGGATCCACCACCTTGCCTTCTACAACGCCGCCCTTGATCTCAAGCTTGTCAGCCTTCTTGGCGAACTCGCAGAGAATACGTGCGGGAGCTGTAGCATCGTCCTTAGAAACTGCCAGTGCGCTGGGACCGTTCAGAAGATCGGAAAGACCTTCGCAATCTGTGCCCTTGAACGCGAAGTTCATCATGGTGTTCTTATAAACCTTATAAGTGACACCAGCCTCGCGGAGCTGTTTGCGGAGCTCTGTATCCTGCTGAACTGTCATACCTCTGTGGTCAACCAGTACCACAGACTGTGCGCCGTCGATCGCTGCGGAAATTTCCTTGACGACCGGCTGTTTCAATTCAACCTTTGCCATTTTGTTACCTCCTTATAGATTTTGGAGCCGAAACGAAGAAAAACCCGTCTTCGCGAAGACGGGTGAAAATTCATATCCGCATTCAGCGCACAAATATGCGCTTCTCTGCGTTTCCACATCCTCGGCAGGCAGATCGCTCTTTACGCCTTGCGGCACCTGCTGTCTTCGGCTTGGCTTATAACCTTTCGAATCTTATCATTAACCTTTTCATTTGTCAAGAGCCGTTTTATATTTTGACAGTTATTCTTCTGTAAAATATCCGTCTTCGTCGATGGCGACTCCCGGAGAGACGCTGCTCATCTCATCGAGCACTCTCTGCTTCTCGCTTCCCTCCATCGTGCTCACTCCCCGGTACTGCAGCATCGGAATGAACTGCAGCGCGCTGATGGCGGGTTCCTGTGTGTTCACAGTGACCCTTAGCACGCCTGTGTCCCGGGCAGCCGCGCCAAAAAAGTAATTGCCCAGGCTGTAGAACACAGGGACTCCATTCACATACTCAATATTCTGCAGGACATGGGGATGTGATCCGACGATCAGGTCCGCGCCTGCATCGGCCAGTTCCTCTGCTTTTGTGGTCTGGCTCCAGTCGGCGGAAGGCATTTTCTCCGTTCCCCAGTGAGCGTACACAATGCAGAGGTCGGCTTTCTCCTTTGCTTCCCGGATCTTGTCACACAGCTGTGAAGTATCCAGCATCCTGAACACGCCGGGGCTGTCTTCCCCCGCTTCCCTGGTGTCCGGATTCTCGTATCTTTCGATCTCCGTAGCGTTGAGAATGGCTATCGAAGTTCCGTTAGCGATGCAGTATGCAGTCTGCGACGCGTCATCGATATCCCGCCCTGCGCCTATATAAGGGATTCCCTGCTCATCCAGGGTATCGAAAGTATCCAGCGCGCCCTGCTCTCCGTGATCATATACATGATTGTTGGCGAGAGCGGCTATGTCCGTTCCCATCTCCGCCAGCCACTCCGCTGTCCACGGAGGGCACCGGAAGGCAAATGTCTTTCCGGGAGTGGGCGTTCCCCTGTCTGTGTAAGGGAATTCGTTATTAACCACCAGGAAGTCCGCCCCGGTGAGTGTGTCCCAGGTCTCGTCGTCAAAGCACGCCCTGATCCCATCCGAATACGCGATGGAACTCCAGGGGTTCTGCACTGTATCAAATATGATGTCCCCCACAAATACAATTGATATTTCCTGATCCGATTCCGGCTTTTCTCCGGGCGTCACCCATTTCCCATCCTCGCGGGTAAGAGCTTTCCCCGAAGAAGAGATGAACACCGAGACTCCCTCGGGATCCGCAGCTTTCCTTCGCACTTCCTGCACTACCGCTTCCGTTTCACGCAGGACTTCATCAGCTGCCGCCTGTATCATGTACTCCGCTCCCCGGGATCCTTCCGCCAAAGCCGGCAGAGATATGCTGAGGGCCGGAGCCGCAGCGGCGATCACAGCTGCTATCACATACGCCTTAATCCTACTCTTTCCGAACACTGTTCTCCTCCCGATCAAATAGGTTCTGGATCTCTCACAGGAAAGAAAAGGAGTTCCCAGAGGAACTCCTTTCCGATTCATGACTTAATAACGGTTTGCGATCACCTTAACGCCGGGGCCCATGCTGGTCGCGATGGAAATGCTCTTGAGATACTGACCCTTGACTGCAGCGGGTTTCGCTTTAACGATAGCTGCCATCAGTGCGTCGTAGTTCTCCATAAGCTGCTCCTTTGTAAAGGAAGCCTTGCCGATCGGGCAGTGAATGATGTTGGACTTGTCCAGTCTGTACTCGATCTTACCTGCCTTGATGTCCTTGACTGCCTTAGCGACATCCATGGTAACTGTGCCGGCCTTAGGGTTGGGCATCAGTCCCTTAGGACCAAGGATACGGCCGAGACGGCCGACAACGCTCATCATGTCAGGTGTAGCGACTACTACGTCAAAATCAAGCCAGCCTTCGTTCTGGATCTTGGGAAGAAGCTCCTGGCCGCCTACGAAATCAGCGCCTGCTTCCTGTGCCTCGTCGAGCTTAGCGCCCTTTGCGAATACCAGAACTCTGACCTTCTTGCCGATACCTGCGGGAAGTACTACCGCGCCGCGGATCTGCTGGTCGGCGTGACGGCCGTCGCAGCTTGTGCGGATGTGGATCTCGACAGTCTCATCAAACTTCGCTGCTGCAGTTTCCTTTGCAAGAGCGATTGCCTCTTCAGGCTCATATAATTTAGTGCGGTCTACCTTCTTGGCAACTTCCGCATATCTCTTTCCGTGCTTCATCTTCTATTCCTCCTGTGTGTAGCTCAGTCCTGGACTGTGATTCCCATGCTTCTGGCTGTTCCGGCGATCATGCTCATAGCAGCTTCAAGAGAAGCGGCGTTGAGGTCGGGCATCTTCATCTCGGCGATCTCTTTGATCTGATCCTTGGTGACAGAACCGACTTTCTGCTTGTTCGGAACACCGGACGCCTTCTGCAGGCCTGCTGCCTTCTTAAGAAGAACAGGTGCCGGCGGAGTCTTGGTGATGAAACTGAAAGATCTGTCAGAGTAGACAGTGATAACGACAGGGATGATCAGATCACCCATGTCAGCGGTCTTGGCGTTGAACTGCTTGGTGAATTCCATGATGTTAACACCGTGCTGTCCAAGAGCAGGACCTACCGGCGGAGCAGGAGTTGCCTTGCCGGCCTTAATCTGCAATTTGATGTAACCAGTTACTTTCTTAGCCATTGTTTCCTCCTTTGTGGTACTGTGCGCAGCGCCTTCGCTGCTCCCACTGTTTGTGACGGCTGTGCCGCCAGTTTCTATATATCAGGCAGGTGAGCCCCGCCTCATATAACAAATTTAAATCTCTCCGCGTCAGCTCAGTTTCCTTACTTCCGCGAAACTGATCTCTACAGGGATCTCGCTTCCGAACATCTCGACCTTGATCGTCGTAGTCTGTTTGCTCAGGTCGATCTTCTGGACCTGTCCTACGGTATCCTTCCAGATACCGGCTACTACTGTAACAGAATCGCCGACTTCGAAGTCCACGGTAACGCTGCCGGTATGAATGCCGAGGCTCTTCATCTCCGCTTCGGTCAGCGGCACCGGTTTGCTTCCCGGTCCCACAAACCCGGTCACTCCGCGGGTATTGCGTACAACATACCATGTATCGTCATTCATGATCATATTGACAAGAACATAGCCGGGGAACATCTTCTTGGATACGGTCTTGCGAGTGCCGTTTCTGACCTCGACCGCGTCCTGCATGGGAACCCTGACCTCAAAGATCTGGTTCTCGAGATGGCGGTTCTCGATCGTCTTCTCAATATTGATCTTAACCTTGTTCTCATATCCGGAATAAGTATGGGCTACATACCAGAGAGCCTCGTCCGTGATCGCGCTCTCATCAAGCTGCGACTCTTCACCGCCGGACTCCTGCGCTTCAAGAGACGCCCTGACAGCGGCCTCGTCAGCCGCATCCGTATTGGCTTCTCCCTGCTTCAGGACCCTCTCAGCCTCCGCTTTTTCGATATCAGCAGCCTTCTTGGTAAAATCAGGCCTTCTGATCTCGCGGACACCCGGAAGCACGCCCGTTTTTACACGGACACCGCCGCTGCGGTGCTCTGAATTTTTATCTGCCATCGATTTACCTCATCTGTCAGTTCGCTTTAAAAGTCGTAAGCCACTCGATCAGATTCTGTGCGCCGAAATCAATGACCGCAATCAGAAGCGCGGTAATAACGGTAACGCACAGTACTGCGATCAGCTGTTTCACAAGCGTATCCCGATCCGGCCATATGATCTTCTTAAATTCAGCCTTTACACCCTTCCAGAAGGAACTGAGTTTGGACTGCTTGGCCGTACTGTCGTTTTTGCTCATTTGACCTTACCTCTTATTACTTTGTTTCCTTATGAGTAGTGTGTCTCTTGCAGAATCTGCAGTACTTCTTGGTCTCAATTCTCTCAGGATGAGCCTTCTTGTCCTTAGTAGTATTGTAGTTGCGCTGTTTGCACTCTGTGCAGGATAATGTAATTCTTGTACGCATAAACGTGTCACCTCCGCGTGAATTTTCATTACTATCAGGCCTTTTTAGTGCATAAAAAAAAGACCTGTCACAATCTCGAATATAAAAGTAACATACTTGGTCTCTGTAGTCAATAGAAATTTAACGGATGCAGCCCGTCATTATGTTCGGGCTGCATCCAGCATTTCTCATTACCGATCTTAAGCCGTTCCAGGCTTTTATTTGCCAAGCTCTTCAGCTGCCGCGTCCAGGGAAGCCCTGATCACCTTGTCCATGTCAAAATATTTATAGAGGCCGAGTCTTCCGCCGAACAGCACGTTCTTCTTCTCCAGCGCCAATGCGTGATACTTCTCATATACCGCATTGTTCTGATCGTTGTTGACCGGGTAGTAAGGCTCCATGCCTTTCTCCCATGTCGCGGGATACTCTCTTGTGATGATCGTGCCCCTGACCGGCTCTCCGGTCTCGGAGTCTTTCCCGAATTCGAAAAACTTGTGCTCGATGATCCTTGTAAAAGGAACTTCTCTCTCGGTGTAGTTCACTACGGCATTGCCCTGGAAATTGTCGACATCAGGGAGTTCCTCGCTCTCAAATCTGAGAGAGCGATACTCCAGCGGTCCGTAGCAGTCGTCGAAGAACTCGTCGATCATACCGGTGTAGAGGACCTTTTCAAACGTGTTGCCGTTCATCTCAAAGACCGTGCCCTCTCCGCTCTGCGCGGGGATCTCCTTCACCGCCTTCTTGAAGTCGACGCCAAGCTCTACAGGGATATCGCCGAGAAGTCTCTCCACGATCTTCGTATAACCTCCGACCGGGATGCCCTGATAAGGATCGTTGAAGTAGTTGTTGTCGAAAGTGAAGCGGAAAGGCAGCCTTTTAATAATGAAAGAAGGCAGTTCTGTGCAGTCCCGTCCCCACTGCTTCTCCGTATAGCCCTTGATCAGTTTGGTATAGACATCTCTGCCCGCCAGTGAAAGCGCCTGTTCCTCAAGGTTTTGGGGATTCTCGACCGCCGCCTCGCGCCTCTGCTTCTCAATGATCTCCATTGCCTGCGCCGGGGTCTGGATGTTCCACATCTTGCTGAATGTGTTCATATTAAAAGGAAGATTGTAGAGCTCGTCCTTATAGCGCGCCACGGGACAATTTATATAATTGTTGAACTCCGCGAAGTTCTGTACATATTTCCATACTTCTTTATCAGAAGTGTGGAAGATATGCGCGCCGTACCGGTGAACGTTGATCCCGTTCTTTTTCTCAGTGTAAATATTTCCCGCAATATGATCCCTGCGGTCGATCACATAACACTTTTTTCCGGCCTTTTCCATCTCATGAGCGAAAACCGCTCCATACAACCCTGCGCCAACGATCAGATAATCAAACTGCATAGCCACCTCTAATTTCAAATGTTTTGTCAGTTATTACTCGTTCTCTTCTTCCCGATACTCCGGAATATGTGTGTAGTCCTCCATGATGTCCAGAACTTTCTTTTTTCCGGCCTTGTTGAGTTTCCAATACTTCTCCATCACACGGCGTGTCGCGATCTGGGAGGACAGCGAGTTCCCCTCTTCGAGAGGCGTAAAATCCAACGGGTTGAGAGACAGCGCCTCGCAGATCCGGATGACTGTGTTGTAAGCCATTCCGTCGACTCCCCTCTCCAATGCTGTGATCAGCGTGCTGTAAGGAATATTCATCACTACGGCAAACTGCCTGATACTCTTGTATCTTGATAGAATGACTCCCTTCAGGATTTCTGCCTTCTTCTTACTGTCCATCTCTGAAACCTCCCTTTCATGTTAAAACTATCTAGTCCTAAGTCTCAGTCCCCTGCTCCCGATCCGGATTCCATTCTGTACCGGGTTAGTCATTTAAAAAATAGTATTTCAACAATTTAATATTATACCATTAATTTAACAGTAAACACAATGTTTTGTTCCCTGTAAGCTGCACTGATTTGGGCACCGTTCGCGGCAGCGATCGCACGCGCCGCGCTCAGGCCGATCCCGTAACCGCCCTTTTTCTGCGTCCTGGCTTCATCTCTGCGGTAGAAGCGGTCGAAAAGGCGCTCCGGATTGTCCTCAACATCCTTGGGATCAATCGTATTCTGCTCCCTGAGGATCACAGAATTTCCTTCCCTCGAAACAGTTACCGAGATCTCACCGCCTTCCGGCGTATACTTAACCGCGTTGTCGAGCAGGATCCCGACCAGCTGCCCCATACTGTCGCGGTTCGCCTTTACCGCGATCTCCGGTGCTTCCACGCTGAGCGACTGTCTCTTTTCCCGGGCCGGCTCCTCAAATGGCGCCGCCGACTCTCTGACCAGCTCTCCCAGGTCAAAATTCTGCATCGGGAGGTTCAGGTCCGCCTCATCCATTTTCGAGAGAGTCAGAAGGTTCTGCATAAGATCATTGAGCCGCCGGGTCTGGGCCTTGATGTTCCGGGTCCATTTGCTCTCCCCGTTGAAAAGTTCCAAAGCCTCAGTATTAGCCATTATTATGGCCAGCGGCGTCTTGAGCTCATGGCCGGCGTTTGTGACAAACTGCTTCTGCCTCACAATATTTTCGGCAATGGGCGCGATCGCTCTGCGCGAGAGGGCGCTCACAAAGACAAGCATCAGGATCCAGGCAGCGGCCGCGATGATCAGAGAGATCACAATAACAGAGAGTATCGAAGAGACCTGGGATGAGATATCGACAAACGCCGCCGTTTTTCCGTCTTCGTTATCCTTTATATAATACATGAAATTTCCGATGATCCCGGACTGCTTCCCGCCTGCGACCGCCTGCTTTCCGTATTCCTCCGCTTCTTCGCCTGTAACAGAGTAGATGCTGCCCGTATCAGCGGACTCGATCCCGCCGTCAGTGTCAAAACGGACCACAAAAAACCTGACCGCCATCATGTCGTCAGGCGACATCCTGCCCCCGTCAAACGGCTTTTCGAATTCTTCCCTGTCCGGCCGGTCCCGTTTCATTTTCTCGAAATCCGGGATCCCGCCGCTGTTAGCGAGCATTTCGGCAGTATTCTTTTCCTTAGTATATACATCGAAGGAATAGATCCCGCTGATCGCGCAGATCACCGCCAGCAGAAGGACAGAGATGGCAGTCATCGCTGTTTTGACAAATTTGATCTGCAGCGTTCTGACCATGTTCTCTCCTGCTTAAAATGTAAGTGTGTAGCCGATGTTTCTCTTCGCCGTGATCTTTACGCCGGATCCCACTGACGCGATCCGTTTCCGCAGATACGAAATATATACCCAGACCGCTCCCACATCCGCGTCTGTATCATATCCCCAGACCTTCTCGAGAAGGTCCTCCGAGGAGAGATAGATCCCGTGATTGAGCATCAGGGTCTCCATCATCTGATATTCCACTTTGGGCAGCACCACTGACTTGCTGCCGCATCTGAGTTCCGAACTCCCGCTGTCCAGCACCAGGTCTCCGAATTTCCTCTCATCCGGCTGATACTCCTCCCTTCGGCGGAGCATCGCCCTGATCCTCGCAAGGAGCTCGCCCATCGCGAAAGGTTTGACAAGATAGTCGTCCGCGCCGGCGTCGAGTCCCTCGATGCGGTCCTCGATCTGCGACTTGGCCGTCAGGAGAAGCACCGGCGTGCGGCACCCTTCCTTCCTGATCTGCGTCAGCACTTCGATGCCCGTCTTTCCGGGCATCATGACATCCAGGATGATCCCGTCATAGCTGCCGCCGTGAATATAATCCAGAGCCTCTATCCCGTCATAAACAGCGTCCACCTGATACCTGTGATATTCCAGGATATCCGTAACGGCCTCGGACATGGCCGGCTCGTCTTCCGCCAAAAGCAGTTTCATTTTAGCTCCTTTTTGATCATGCTGGTCTGCCGATCCGCCCTGTGAGGATCAGGCATTTAGTTCGTTCCGCTCTGTGCCGCTGTCTCGGCGGGCGCCGCTGCCTCCGCGGGCGCCTCCGCTTCCACTTCCACCTCAGTATAGGAGCCGTTCGGAGTCCAGCCGAGTTTTTCTGCGATCACGGGATTATAATATGCGTTTGCAGTGTCTCGCATGCGGTCGATGGAAATCTTGGAGATGTCGCCTCTCTCCTCGTAATCGTCGGCCTCCCAGTCCTCGTTGTTATACTCATCCGCCTTGTCGATTCCGTAGATCATGACATCATAAGCGACTTCCGCTGTGCGCTTGCCCATCTCGTAATAATCAATTCCGTAGGCGGCCAGAGCGCCGTCTTTGCACATGCTCTCATTGGAAGCGAAAACCTTTGTTTCCTTTTCCAGAGAGATCCTCTTCACCGCGCTCATATTTCTTGAGAGCGCGTCGTCATTGGGCAGATACAGTGTGCCGCACTCTCCGCACGCATTTGTGACAGCGCTCTCAAGGCCGCTGTCATCTGTGAAAGTATACTCTTTATAATCTACGCCGGCGTCATCGAGATAACTCTTCATGAGTTTGACCTGGAAACCGGAGCTCACTTCTTCGCTGCAATACACGATGCCGATAGTATCCCCGTCCGCCACATTCAGAAGGTAGTCCTTCTGGGTCTGCATGGGCGGCAGGTCCGAAATTCCCGTAACATTTCCCCCGGGCTCATTTACGCTGCTCACGCCGCCTGCGATGAGGAAATCCGTGATGCCTGTCCCGACAATAGGAATATCCTTCGTCGCGTTATAAGCGCGCCTGAGCGCCAGAGTGCCTCCGGCCAGAATAAGATCGTCCTTATCCTGGAGGAAATGATCGACAATAATATCGCACCCCAGCTCGGTGCCGTCAGCGACCTGATAATCGACTTCAACGTCGTCTCCCATAAGTTCCTTTATCTCTTCCTGGAATCCCCGGGACGCCAGGCTGAGCGCTTCATTTCCGGACTGCTGGATGATACCCACGTAGTATTTCCCTTCCTCGTGGACTGCGGGAGTATAAGTCTCCACTACCGCCGCTTCTTCTGTAGCAGCCTCCGCGGCTTTATTCTCAGCTTCTTTCTTGCCGCCCTTTCCTCCGCACGCCGTCAGCGTGGCCATAACGCAGCACAGAACCGCTGCCATCAGTTTCCTGTTCATGTAAATATCCTCGTTCTTCCCGTAAATATTCATTATTGTGCGCTCCAATGCCGGATGCACATATAATCTCCACGATATTATACCCCACCCACCACTGAAAAAGAAGTCGGATTTTCACATCCGCGCGCCGTTTATCCGGGTATGACACTTTATTTTCACCTTTTCGGATATATAATCAATATAGTATTGTCAGAAAGGCAGGGTAAGCAAATGCAGGCCGAATTAAGAAGGCAAAATATAATAGAAGCGCTCAGAAGTTCCAGCGGTCCCGTATCCGCAGGGAGACTTGCGGCAATGTTCAGAGTCAGCCGCCAGATCATCGTGGGGGACATCGCGCTCCTTCGGGCTTCGGGCACAGATATAACCGCGACGCCCCGGGGCTATATCCTGACAAAGGCGAGCGACGGAATCGTCCGCAGGATCCCCTGCCGTCACAGACCGGAGGATATGACGGAAGAACTCCGGATCCTCGTCGACAACGGATGCCTGATAAAAGACGTCATTGTTGAGCACCCCATATACGGGCAGCTCGTGGGACAGCTCGATATTTCCACCCGTCACGACGTCGATGAATTCATTGCCCAGGTATTTCGCAGCGACGCCGCGCCGCTCAGCGACCTGACCGGAGGGATCCATCTGCACACGATCGTCTGCCCGGACGAAGAGACCTATGACAGAGTGCTGGAGAAACTGAGAAGCCGGGGCTTCATCTTCGAAGATCACAACTGAGACTTTGAGGGCAGGTATTGACAAAGCAACTGCTTTCATTAATAATACATGGGATGTGTCAAGACACCTGTCAACCTGTAGGTTTACAGATAATGTGGCAGAAAGGAAAAAGGAAATAAAAGTGAAAGAATTTCTCAAAAGAAAGAACATCGTGATCTCAGCGAAGCGTTACGGTATAGACGCCCTCGGAGCTATGGCTCAGGGTCTCTTCGCTTCTCTTTTGATCGGAACGATCCTCAATACGCTGGGAACCCAGCTGGGAATCCCCGCGCTCTCCGCCTGCGGCGGCTACGCTTCCGCTATGAGCGGCCCCGCGATGGCGATCGCCATCGGTTATGCCCTGCAGGCGCCTCCCCTGGTCCTGTTCTCCCTCGCTACAGTCGGTTATGCGGCTAACGCACTGGGAAGCACCACTCTGAGCGGCGGAAGCGGTGCCGGCGGACCTCTTGCCGTTCTGTTCATCGCCGTCATCGCGGCGGAATGCGGCAAGGCTGTATCAAAGGAGACGAAGGTAGATATACTGGTCACCCCTTTGGTCACGATCCTTGTCGGCGTCGGGCTCTCAGCGCTTATCGCGCCCGCGATCGGCACAGCCGCTTCGAGCGTAGGCTCAGTCATCATGTGGGCGACAGATCTTCAGCCTTTCCTGATGGGCATCGTTGTATCTGTAGTTATCGGAATGGCACTGACCCTTCCCATCTCCTCCGCGGCGATCTGCGCGGCGCTGGGACTCACGGGTCTTGCCGGAGGCGCCGCGGTCGCAGGCTGCTGTGCCCAGATGATCGGATTCGCGGTCATGTCCTTTAAAGAGAACAAATGGGGCGGCCTGGTTTCTCAGGGTATCGGCACTTCCATGCTTCAGATGGGCAACATTGTCAGAAATCCCAGGATCTGGATCCCTCCGATCATCACCTCTGCGATCACAGGTCCCATTGCCACATGTATCTTCCGCCTGCAGATGAACGATCCCGCCAGCGCCGTGGCCTCCGGAATGGGCACCTGCGGTCTCGTGGGACAGATCGGCGTCTACGCCGGATGGGTCTCCGATGTCGCCGCAGGCACCAAGGCAGCCATCACTGCTATGGACTGGATCGGCCTGGTCCTGATCTCCTTCGTTCTCCCCGCAGTGCTCACTCCCCTGATCGCCATGCCTCTTCGCAAGGCCGGCTGGATCAAGGACGGAGATATGAAACTTCAGTAAAAAGCAGCTGCCGCGTCAGAAACAGCAGCATTAAAAGAGCTGTGAGAAATGACCTCTTATCGTCATTTCCCACAGCTCTTTAGATTACACATATATCACTCGTCCTGGTGAGGGCTTCCGATCCCCACAACAGCAGAGATCCCCGCGACGATCCCCATAAGGACCGCGAGAAGCGCGGCGAGTCCGAGTCCCGACAGTGCAACGATCACTCCGATATCCATTCCGATTACCTCCACAAACTAATACATTCTGTTCACGATCAGGCTTCAGGCGTCTTATTCCTGCCCTGCATTTTTCTCTTCGCTCTGAGGCGCTTCCGCTTCGGGAGCCTTCTGCTCCTTCACGGGAGCAGCGCTGTCCTCTACATCAGAGGCAGGTTTCATGATCCTTGCGCCGCATTCGGGGCAGAAACTCATTCCCTTCATGATCCTGCTTCCGCAGTTCGGGCACTTCATGTCGGATCTCAGTTCACTGATCCTGGACTCGTTGAGGGCGATCACTTCCTCCTCTGATCTTACATATCTGACCCTGGAATAGAACTCCTTCCAGTTTCCGAGTACGATCCTGCGGGACGCGTCGTCTCCGTTTTCCTCTTCCAGAGCGCTCCTGATCTGTTCAGAAGTCATGCCTGCAAACGCTTCCTTCACCAGCAGTTCGCCAAGTTCCTCGTAAAGTTCCCGGATCTTCCTCCTGGATTCGGAAATCTCGGCGTTCATTGTGACCACATCCGCGATCTCCTTCGTCTTCTGCAGAGCGCCCTGGCCACCCAGTGTCAATTTGTCTCTCAGTTCATCCCAAAAAGCCATATTCATCCCCCTGTTTGTCCTTCCGGCTTTCTTGATCAGCGCCGCTTACGCATATTTCTGCACAACAGCGGTGAGTCTGGGAAGGATCTGTGATTTCCTGGAAAGCACTCCGGTCTGGAGCGTCCTTGTCTCGCCTTCTTTGTTCGGGAAAGCTTCCATAGCCCAGGCGCTCTTTTCTCCGGCCGCGAAGACCACAGAGCCGTTCTCGATAATACTGGTAAATACCATGAGGCACAGATCCAGCTCTTTCTTCTTCACAAATCTTTCCAGCAGTTCCTCAACCTGGCTCTCCATCTCTCTCGCGATGTCTCCGGAAGTGACGATGACTTGCGAGATCATCGTCTTGCAGCCCTCGATATTGAAGAACTTGATATCCTGGTTGAGCAGTTCGTTCAGCGTCTTGCCCTTGATATTGGCACTGACAGAGAACATATCCAAAGCGAACTGGTCAATGTCGAGCCCTGCGATCCCCGCCAGGAACTGCGCCGTCGCGATATCCTTGGACGTCGTCGTGGGCGACTGGAATTTCAGCGTATCCGACAGGATCGCGCCAAGGATCAGTCCCGCGAGGTTCTTGGGAAGCGGGATCTGATTCTCCCTGAAGATCGTTGCGACAATGGTCGCTGAGCTTCCGATGATCTCATTTCTAAAGGCTACAGGCTGATTGGTAGAAAAATCATTGATCCTGTGGTGGTCAATTACCTCGAGGACCTCCGCCTTCTCGATCCCCTTCACTGACTGGGAGAATTCGTTGTGGTCCACAAGGATGATCTTCTTGCTGCCTGTATTCATGACATGGTAGCGGGATACATAGCCGAGGAGTCTCTCGTCGTCATCGATGACCGGATAGGCGTGGTAACGGCTGCGCAGCATCTTGCGCCCCGCGTCCTCCACGAGTTCCGACGCATAGAATTTGACGGGATTTGTCGTCATGATCTGGGATACTCTCGGGGCAAAATATACATATCTCGATGTATTCATAGTTCCGTGACCGGAGATGACCACTGAGCAGTGGCACTCTTTTGCCACCTCCAGGACTTCGGGCGCCACACTGTCTGCGCGCACGACGATCATCGTCGAGGCTCCCTGGCGGATCAGGTCGATCTGCGCCTTGGCATCGCTTCCTGTAATGATGATCCTGTCCTTGACGTCGAATTTCGAGAGATCCTCGCTGGTGATGGCAATTACGCCAACTTTTCCATTCGTTCTGGATTCCGGGTCCTTGTAGATGATCCTGCCGTTGATCGCGGTGCAGATACACTCGAGCGGAGTATCCTTGAGGAGTCTCGACGTGCTGTCCGTATCTCCCATCGCGATGTCCGCGGCGTCGCTTCTCGTGACGATGCCCAGGAGCCTTCTCTCCTCATCGACGACACTGCATATCTGCCTGTTATTCTTGGCAAGGACCCTGATCGCCTCAAACAGAGTCTTGTCAGGCTCGATGGATACCGGCTCGTCGAGAGCAATCTCCCCGAGTTTGAATCTGGCGTCCTCCAGCAGCATCGGCTGCTCAAATCCGAAGCGGTTAAGCAGATATTTGGTCTCAGCGCTCAGTTTGCCGAGACGGCAAGGTACCGCCTTGATCCCGTTTGCTCTCTTATAAAATGCGTAACCTATCGCCGCAGCAATCGAATCTGTATCCGGATGTCTGTGGCCTGTAACGTATACACGATTCTGCTCCATATGCGTTACCCTCCTTATTAACAAATGTAACACATCCCGGGAGAAAAATCATCCGGATTCCTCGCCGGAGCCGTCTTCCGCTTCGTCTTCCTCTTCCTCGTACTCGCCCGGCCATTCATATTCGGATTCCGCGTCGACAACGCCCAGATATTCCTCCAGGCAAAGTCCGTTGGTCATGATGTATTCTGCGGCTTCCGTCCCCACATACCGGTAGTGCCAGGGCTCATATGTGATCCCTGTGATCTCCTGCTTGTCCTTGGGATAGCGGAGTATAAATCCGTATTCCCAGCAGTGTTCCATAAGCCACTGCTGCGTATCGTTGTCCTCCTGACTCTCGTCCAGGATCTGCCTTCCGGAATAGACGATATCCGCCGCAAGCCCCGCCTCGTGCTCGCTCGATCCGGGCACCGCCACATTTCTGGCCGTCTCCTCGATCGCCTCTTCCTCTGACATGCCGCTGTACATAAACTTCCTTACGTCGCTGTTAAACAGCCGCTCCTGCTTGCTCCTCTCCCTGTAAGAGCTGCAGATCAGCGGAGAGCAGCCTTCGTCCCTGCAGTCGGAAAGCATATCGCTCAGGTGCTCCGCGGCGCACGCGTCCATCCGGTGCCCGTACTCCACATACTCCAGGTCCGCCTCATAGTCTTCCGGCAGCAGATGCCAGGGGTTTATGAGGATCATCTCCTTTCCCCAGTACTTGCTGTCCGTAAAAGACAGGACAGTACCTGTGGCGGTCTCTCCGTCTTCCTGTACCTTGGCGTAAGCCGCGGAGCGGCTCCCGTCATTTTTTGCCGGCTCCGTTTCCGCGGCAGTCTCAGAGGAGATTTCCGAGTCCTTCTCCGCATTCGTAACGCCGGTCCCGGCAGTCTCGACTCTGGCCTCACCGGCCTTCGCCGATTCCGTATACCTGCCGGTCAGTTCTCTGTGTGAATATGTTCCAATAAGGACCGCGGCAGCCGCGAGAAGCGCTTCAGCCGCCACAAATTCCTTATAGCCGATCTTTCTCTTTTTCAGGTCGATCATTAACACTTGCCTTTCAGTCTTTTTTCTCGCTGTCTCACTCAAATACCGAAGCGCACTCCTGCAGCCTCTCTATGATGTTGATCCTCTGGGGGCATGCGCCTTCGCACTGACCGCACTGAATGCAGTCAGAAGCCTTTCCCTTGCCTGCCGTAGATCTGTCGTACTCCGCCTGTCCTCTCTCCATCATCCCGAAGATCATCTGTTTGTTGCGCGCGGAGAAGATATCCGGGATCGGGATATTCATGGGACATCCCGGCGCACAGTAATTACAGCCCGTGCAGGGGATGGACGGAATCGCCGCAAGCGCTTCCTGTGCCTTCGCGATCACTTCCTGCTCCTCTTTGCTGAGAGGTTTGAAAGCGGAGGGCTTCATATAGGACAGGTTGTCCTTCATCTGTTCGATATTGGACATTCCGCTCAGTACAGTCAGGATCCCGGGCAGAGACGCCACATAGCGGATCGCCCACGAAGGAAGGGATGCGCCCGGATCTGCTGCTTTCAGGATCTCCTGCACGCTCATCGGCGGATTTGCCAGAGTTCCTCCCTTTACGGGCTCCATGACAACGATCGGGACGCCGTGCTTTCTGGCCACTTCATAGTTGGCTCTTGAAGTGACGCTCGGGTTCTCCCAGTCCGCGTAGTTGATCTGAAGCTGTATAAAGTCAACATCGGGATGTTCTGTCAATATTTTGTCCAGCAGTTCCGGAGTCGCGTGGAAGGAAAAGCCGTAGTTCTTTACAAGGCCTTCCTCCTTGAGCCCCTTCACATAGTCCCATATGCCGTACTCGTCATATTTCTTATAATTGTTGGTCTGGATCGCGTGCAGCAGATAGAAGTCAAAATATCCCGCGCCGGTCCTCTCCAGACTGATCCGGAACTGTCTCTTGCATTCTTCCTCATTCGCGGCCATGAGAAACGCGTTGATCTTGGTGGCCAGCGTGAAACTGTCTCTGGGATAGCGGTCCACAAGGGCCTCTTTGGCTGCTTTCTCGGAAGCGCCGTCCTTTCCGTAGACGAAAGCCGTGTCAAAATAAGTGAGCCCCGCTTCCATGAACATATCTACCATTGTCTTGGTCTGTTCGATATCGATCCTGTCCGGCTCGCCGGGCATTGTGGGAAGGCGCATCAGTCCAAATCCCAGTTTGGGGGTGTCCAGTAAACTCATTGTACTCCTCCTTATTCTTTCAACACGATGAAATGTTTCTGCCAGGTCATTCCATAAGATGTCAACTTTTTACCCCTGCAGTCCTTCAGATCTGCATAGGAACGCCGTTCAGGGCCGCGCTCACAAGCCCGCTCTTGCCGTCATAGACAAGTTTGAGGGAGAAGAAGGGCTCATCCTTTGCCAGCAGGCGAAAGAATATTTTGTCCCCCTCCCATATATTGAGGTCCTCGATCCTTTCCCTGGGGACCCATTCCAGAACGCCCTCGTCGCATTCCTGAGGCGCTCCCGTAAATCCGTCCGCCGTGAACAGATGCATATACTCAGTGACGCCGTCTCCGGAGACAAAGGTCACGATTCCTCTGAACCTGTAGGAAGTCAGGGTATAGCCGGTCTCTTCCCGCACTTCGCGGAGCACGCATTCTTCAGGGCTCTCGTCCTGCTCGAAATGACCGCCCACGCCGATCCACTTGTCCTTATTTACGTCATTCTTCTTCACCACGCGGTGAAGCATGAGATACTCATTTTCCCGCTCCAGATAACAGAGTGTGCTCAGCTCTGCCTGCATTGCAGTCTCCTCCTCATGTTGTCAATATCCCCGGACATCGAAACCGCGCTCTCCGTTCGCGAGGGGGATCTCCTCCACTTCCATATCGTCGATGCGGATCCAGTGTCCGCTTCGAAGATGCGTCAGCACTTTTCCGATCGCCGCGGGAGTTCCCTGAACCTCCATCTCTACCGAGCCGTCCGGCAGGTTCTCCACCCACCCGGTCGCTCCGTATGCTCTGCAGGCATACATCGCCTGGTACCGAAAGCCGACGCCCTGTACTCTTCCGCGGAAAATGATATGTTCCCGTATCCGGTCCCTCTCGGGGTCAAAACCCGCCATCCGCGCTCCTTTCTGCCTCATGAGCAGCGCCATGAAGTCCTCGTCCGCAGTCACCGTATCAGGATCGGGATCCTCGTCTTGTCCGCCCCGGGCAAAATATCTCTCGAGGCCACCCAGCGGATCGAATTTCCCGTTCTCGTTCCAGCAGATCTCCCTGATCAGCGCCCGGTTCTTCCAGATCAGCCAGGCGGCTGCCGCGATCGCCATTGCCCACAGAAGGATAGTTCCTATCAGGGAACGCATCGTCTCGTGATCCATATAAACCCTCTCAGTTTCTGTTCGCAAACCTCAGGAGCATATTTGCAATGCTGCCGTATTCAACATATTCCAGATCCTTGATCCGGAGTTTTACCTGCGGCAGGTCCTCTGCCGTCTCCGGGTCCACGCAGTCCAGAAGGGCCCTGCCTTTCTCGATCCCGCGCACATAGCCGCAAAGCAGTTCATCCTCCCCGATCCTGCAGACCGTTACCAGCGCGTCCTCCCTCTCTGCAGTCCGAAGGACCTGGGTCAGGACAGGGCCTTCCGGGTTCAGCGTCAGCTCCGGCAGCGTAAACCATGCGCTGTAGGGATGCCCGGCCGCGTATCGCATATACTTGCGGATCTTCTGAAGATATGGAGTGTCAGGCACCATTTCCTTTACCGTCTTAAGAGGCATCGCGTAGTAGGCGCTGGCTTTGCCCTCCTCATCGATCCCCATAAATACAATATCGTCATCATTGCGGGCAACGACCCTGCCTACCGTAAAAGCGCCCGAATCGTCCGTATATATCTCGTAAATCCTGTCTTCCATCTCTTATTGCTCCTGCCGGCTCGCACTGTCAGCGCGATGATCTTCCTTTTTAGTATATCAGTATATATACCATGGTTTGTCTCAACATGCAAAAAACTGCAGGAATTTTTCATTCCTGCAGTCATAAAGTCCGCCTTTGTACCATGGGTAAGCGCCGGCTGTCCTTTGATGTATTACCTTTCCGATGTCATGCCCGCAGCCTCTTTCGCTTTCCTGATGTACTCTTCGCGGACCCCTTGCGGCGATAGGATCCTCATCTTCGGACTGTATCTGAATACCCAGCTGTAAAAAGAGGGACTTACACTGACCGTTGCCTTGATATAAAATCTGCCCTTTATGCTCCTGCGGATTTCCACAGTCTCTCCGAATCTCTCCCGGATCATATCCTCAAGTTCGTCATCGCACTCGAGAGTCACTTCCTTCAGCGCGCCGGTCTCCATACCAAACATGCCGTTTAACAGCCGGGATAGTTCTGATCCGGAGATATGCGGATCTCCCTTGAGCGGGAGCACCTTGGTCCGGGTCATACGGTCAA
>Ga0256405_10003022_pt1 | contig 36179 bp, 45 predicted proteins | sample RumenRJG_02DNA_FD_189096 | JGI IMG/M metagenome (GOLD analysis project Ga0256405, IMG submission 189096) | Bovine rumen microbial communities from Lethbridge, Alberta, Canada - RJG_02 | ecosystem: Host-associated > Mammals > Digestive system > Stomach > Rumen | place: Canada: Alberta...
AAGCGGAACCGGGCGTTCAGTGTCTGAATCGGCAGGCAAGTCATCGTGGAATTCTGCCATAGCTGCAGGATTCAGCTTTTCCGCATACATTTGAGCAGCTTCAGTAACATGCCCCACGGCTGCACGTTCCTCATCAGTTAACACGCGGTCGAATGTAAATACCGCCTGAGAAAATGCAATACCGGACAAGTTCGTTGCACGTTTCAGCGTAATCTTTGTCACGACCTGATTGAGCCTTCTGCCTTTGGACAGATTCGACTTAACATAGTTCATGAAACTCCTCAAAGAACCTGTAGGCAGTGAGAGCATCACCGGGAAGAATTCTCCTTCTCTCAGAAAGTAGAGCATACGCTTATTCTTGCAGAGCTTACTCTGCCCTTCTCCGCTACCAAATCTGTTATACGGGCAAACAGCGCATTTACCTCCCGGGTTTCCTACACCATCAACACCGTCAAAGGACCCGCAGTCAGGCGGATTGCTGCCACCGGAGTACTTGTTTGCGTAGTATGCATATGCCGGATGATTGTAGACGATTACGCCGACAAGTTCCTTGACCATCTCAGACTCTCCGTCCTCGATTGTCGGTACTTCGAAAGCCGTACCGCCACCGGTCGGCAACTTAATACGGTCGAATGTAAAATCCATACCCTGACATTCTTCCACCAGTGCTTCGTTAAAGCTGTTGAGATGAGCCAATGCCTCAAAACCTTTGATTTCCGCGATTTCCATTGTTTCTTTCTTTGCCATGAGTCTTTACCTCCATAAATTTTGTTTCTTACGCTTTGCGGATACCGACTGAAACTTTTTCATAGGTGCTGACGGTATCTCTGAGCCAATCCGGTAAACATTCGCCCGTCTGCTCACGCAGCTCTTTAATGAACGAAGCAAGAGTATTAGCATTGACTGTTTCCGTGACAATTTCGCCATACCCATTTGCCTTCAGCGCTTGTAACATTTCGTCTTTGCGTCCGGCAACCGGAGATGCATACAAGCGGCTCTTTAGGTAGAACGTGCTGCCGCCGCGTGAGAAACGGTCGAGCTCGTTCTCGGCCATTGCATCGCTCAGCTCGGCATCCAAGTCCATAATCTCTGCATTTAATGCCTTGGTCTTTGATTCCAACTCTTTTTTCTGTTCCTGCAGAGCCTTGATCCTGTCAGCCATTTCGAATATTTTAGTGTTCTCCATCGATGACTTCCTCCTTTCACATACAACCGAATTAATTAACCCCTTCGGAAGGAAGCCGATTCTTAAATGGGTTCAGGCCTTTTCTGTAGTCATCAACGAGCATCTTAGCCAGGCCCTGCTTTTTCCGAAGAGCATATAAAACTTTGCGATCGACCGTCCCTTTGCAGACAAGGTATATGTAATGACAGTTTTCTTTCTGCCCCGCTCTGTGGACACGTGCCTTCGCCTGCTCAAAATTGCTCATGCTGTAGTCCAATGAATAAAAGACCATTGTGCTTGCTGCAGTGAGTGTGATTCCAAGGCCTGCTGCGGCAATCTGCCCGACAAATACGCGGCATGATTCTTCATGCTGAAAACGATGAATCTCACTGTGGCGGTCCTTCACGCCGCCGCGGACAACTGCATAGCCGATTTTCTTTTTCTCAAGAAGATTTTGTATATCATCCATTTCCGGCACGAAACGCGCCATGATAACGAGCTTCTTATTTTCCGCCATAGCAGTATCAATGATGTCGGAAAGTGCATCAAGCTTTGCCTGACTGACTGTATTGACTGTTCCATCGTCATCGGTAATATGACCGCCTGTAAGCTGTGACAGTCTAAGGATCCTTGTGAGGATATTTGCCGTGGTGACCTCAGATTCATCCAGTTCAGCGTAGCTTTCTTCCTGAATCTTGTCGTACAGTTTCTTTGCCTTTTCCTCCAATTCCACGGTACGAACTTCTTCAGTTATTGCCGGAAGGTCAAGGCACTCCGCTTTTGTCACTCGGAACGCCACCGAGTGGAGCTTCCGCAGGAATTCATCCTGCATCCATTTGCGGAAAATAGGCGTATGCTTGCCGTACCCGCCCATATCGAAGAAACGATTCCTAAATGTATAAAACGATGTACCGAATATGTTCGGATTTAGAAATCTATACTGTGAGAACACGTCTATCTCGCAGTTCGTTACAACCGTTCCCGTAAGCAACAATTTATACCTAGCCTTATCACCGATGCGGTGCATCCCTTGACTCTGCTTGGAACGGTTCTCCTTCAGCTTGTGCGCCTCGTCTGCAATAACCAGATCTGCGTTATATGCAAGTAGTTCTTTTTCGAGCCGCCATGCGCTCTCGTAATTTACAGCCACTACCTTCAATCCAGCCTCCGGCAAATTGGTAAGCAGTTCCTTTTTCTTATCCGCGCTGCCGGCGATGACAGTCAGCGAATACGGAAAATCCGCGAACTTCTCGAATTCTTCCTTCCATACTCCAAGAATTGAAAGCGGCGCAACGACCAGTACACGACTGACACGTTTGTGCTGATGCATATAACCCGTAATGGCGATGCTTGATATTGTCTTACCAGTTCCCATCTCCATAAGAAGAGCTACGCCACGGCTTTTTACGATTCCATCAAATACTCCGAACTTATCGCAGGCATACGCAAAGGCATTCTTCTGATGTTCATACGGTGCGACCTTTATCGGCATGAGCGCTTCAATGTTCTCATTCATTGCCGTCACCCCGCATTTCCTTAATCTCAATGCCCTGCACGTTTTTTGACGGTGCGATTACAAGCACATCCAGGAATTCTCCAAAGATAAAGGTAAGCAACTTCTTCGGAACGCTCAGATGTCTGCTGGTCAACAGTTCCTGCTTTTCTCCGTTTCTGTCTGCGACGTTGATTCTCATGTAATGTTTTTGATTCATGACTTGTCCTCCTAATTTCGAATCTCTATTGCTGTGATGTTCGGATTCTTTCCGGCCTCATAAGCTACCGAAAAATTCAACCCTCATAGAAGAAGGCGGCCTTGGAGGACTACGACCGCCTTTGTATCTGCCGCTAATCACGGCTCAATCCTTATTGGAAGACTTCCGACGTTTCACACGTTCCACGCCGAGCGCCTTAGCCATTTTTTCAATGAGCTTATTTTTACGGTTAGTCATTGCTGCCGAGGATACGAGCTTACCTGTCCGTTCAGCTTCAGACTGCCGCATCTCCTCTAGCTGCATCTGCTGTCCAAAGTGCCCATAATAGAAAGCTTTCTGTTCCTCAGTACATTTTTCATCGACAATCCGGCGCACTTCTACTGCTAGCGGATTTTCTGACACAGGCTCAGAGAATAGCATCGGCTCCGGCGCAGTACTGTTGTCTGCAATCTTGTCCCACGGCGAAACCTCATCATCTGCCTCAGCATTGTAACCACTTACACTGGTATCAAAGCGAGCGTCACGATGCTCTTGTGCATACCGGTCATTAAGGTCCATGTCATGATCTGATTCATCGAGAATAATGGTCAGTTCCAATGACAAATCCTTCCCAACCTCGACCATCTGCCTAACCGTTCGGTTAGCATCAGAATCCCAGTACTCATAGCAGTAGTACTTCCCATCTGTCGTCAAATAGCAGGTACGATTAGGATTAAACTTACTCTTGCGGTGTTTCTTTGTTTCATTTTTCTTCATTGCAGTGTCCTTTCCGTCCGGGCTAGACGGAGGGACACAAAAAGAGCCTGAAGTCGAAGATGACCACAGGCTCCGGTAGTCGAAATGGCGCACGAAACTAACGGTGGGAGCATCTTCGTCCTGTCCACAGCTTTCGCTGAGTCAAAACTCTTATGCATCCCTCCGACCTAATGGCCATCTCGGACTGAGAGATTATTTTTGGCTTCAAACGTCTAGGTGACAGCATGGAGTTCATGCCGTCAGCTTGACGTTCTATGTATATTGTATGGTGCAGACCGTGCACCTAAAATATGTCAAATATGGAATTGATATGGTGAAAATATGGGAAGGATATGGAACAATAAAAATATGGCAAAAAAAAAATCTCCTGCCATAAAAGCAGAAGACTTTTTCGTATGGAATCAGTTTATAAACAACTCCGGCATATTGTATTTTATTTCGTTAGCATCTAACTCAACACTTGAATTTCCGCAGAACATAACCGCCTTCTTTAAGCGTATATCGCCGTTTACAGTGGTTATGTATTTTTTTCGATTGCATGATTGTTCAAGAAATGCGGCTGAATCACGTGTGAATCCAACGCGTTGTAGAAAGATTGTGAGCTCATTCGTCGTACCATATTCAACGAATTCATACCAGTCATTATCAAAATGTTCCACGCCATGAAACTCCTTATATTCCAAGGAGAACTTTCGAAAGTAATTAGATATGCTGAACAAAAGTACATTTTCAATAACACCGAGTGTTTCAGCAATAATATAATTCTTGTGGTCTCTTGACTCATCATACCAACCACTAATCCGATTACTTCCAACCCATACGCCAGTATCGGGGTGCTTATGTTTATATTCTATCGCGGCATTAATAATCGAACTTAGACCGTTTCCCCGAATCCACTTTAACAGAATAACCGCATACCATTTCAATACATTTAATGATTTTCCTATAGTCTCTGATTCGTACTTTTCCCATTTGAATACCTTGCTAAGCGTTTCAAGAAAACGTACAAGTTCATCGAAGTCCACTTCTTCATTATCACCTTTAAGCTTTGGGTATTTAGCACCCTTCCTTATTACATCTGAAAGGTTAAATGCTTGATCATATGAAAGCGTTATGTCATTACTCGTCTTTTCGAGAGGAAAGTTTTTTACAATTGCAGCTTTCTGACTAGGATTAACATATTTTTCAAATACCTCCGTCAACGGTGAATCAATACCCTTGGCATAGTCGTTCGTAATAATCAGCGCCATTTTACGAAGAGCCTCAAAATCCTTTCCCTTTGTCTCCTCGTGGCAGATGGTCATTTCTATATCGCCACCCACCAAATCTTTTATAAGTGCAGGAAAATGATTTTTGTTTTCATCAAGCTCAAAAGAGAGCTTCTGATTAGGTACATCATTATTGAGAAGCTTCTCATACTGTTTTTCCTTAATACTTGTATCCAGTCGAAGAAGAAAAACATTACCGAAAAGATTATATTTTATTCGTCCGACACGTCCTACCAGATTTCTGAACTCGACTTCATCCATATTGGCCGTTCCATTACGGTAACTTGTAATAAACAGATTATCGGCAGGCAAATTGACTCCTTCGACGAGTGTGCTTGTGCAGAAGATGGTACGTAAATTACCATCCTCAAAACTCTCCTCTATTCGCAAGCGAATATTTGCAGGAAGATACCCCACATGATATGCAACACCCTTTTCGATAAGTTCAGCAAGATAGCAATCCTTATGAACATCGTTTTTTATATCTGTTGCCAGTTTTTTTAGGCTAATATTATTAAGCCGAGGCAATCCCTTCGCATACGCCATGGCATAGTCAACTACTTTTTTGCGTGAACTGCAATAAACTACATTCTGCTTTCCCCTTCCTACCCTGTGGATGATTTTTGATAATGTCATATCCGCAGGGACACGGTAAACATACTCTAAGCTCTTGCTAATTTCATTATGGATAAACATCTTATTATTGGGCAAATCCATAAAGAATTTGAACTGGCTGACAGGGGCAAAACGCGATGCTAGACGGTGTATCTTTTGGGGATGCACCCCGGGAATGGTACGGAGATAAATCTCCGGATTTGGAATGTTCGGCGAAGCGAATACAACCGTGGGAGGATTTTTCAGTTGTCTCAATTGCGGGATAACTTTGTAATAATAACTCCCTCTCCCGCCACGCTCTGAAATCTTATGGGCTTCATCTATAAACACAAAATCAATATTCAGATCAAGACGCTCAATAAGAAGGTGATGCATCCGCTCCGGTGTCATTATAAAAATGAAGTGATGATTCTTCTGGAGATATATTTCTCCTATTGCACTGACAATTCTGTAGTCCCGCGTAGCCAATTCGTTTTGAAGCCCTTTAAACATATTGCACCTAACTTCGTTTATCAGTGCTTTTGTCGGAACAATAATAGCAAAATTGTCCGTTGAACCTTTTTCTATCTTTCGCCTAATATATGTCTGTACAACAAACGACTTTCCCATCGAAGTGGGTCCAGAGTAGCTGAAATACGAATTTCCCAACCTGTCATATACCATTTTCTGATTATGAAAGAAAAACTCGTCATTTCGTCCAGGAATCGTATGGATCTCTTTGTCAAATTCATAAAAAATCCCGTCCATAATATCCGCACTCTTGTACCCATCAATCGTGGGTGTCTTAAGACCTCGATAATTCCCAACGGCAGATAAAACAGAACCGAGATAGTATTTTACAGTCTCATCTTGTGGATAGACAAGATGTAGTAACGTTGCGATTTCCTGTCCCCACTGATGATCACGCTCTGCAGTTGGTTGGTATGTGGATTTTGAGAGTAAATCTGCAAAGCGCAGCGCATCCTTAATCTGAACTTGTTTCTGAGCACGGTCAAGCCCGAAAAGATCTATCGAGTAGTTATACAACAGTGCTTCGTATATTTCATTGAGATAGTCGTTCTTATCAATATCCCGATAAATCACTTCAGCCAGAGAAGCATTCTTTGGCACATATTTCATCAACGACCCTCCAACATTTCATCTATAAGGCTTGTTTTTTCCTTTGGTGCATCATTAAACGGAAGGACATAACAATAGAAAGTATACCCTTCTAGTTGATGCTTCTTTATCGTATTTGCAATATAGTCTTTAACAGAGTTAAGGTCACGTTGCAACTGTTCCTCTGCAGCTATTCTATATAACGCAGAATCAACAAAATTAGTATTAATTTTCAATGAATATCCTAGGAATAGTCCGAATGCCATATCCGGCTTGTACTGAAATTGTTTTCTAGGAATCATTACATCCCTCAAATACTCAACAGTTTTGTTATCGAACATTAACCCATATACTGTATTTTCAACTATTTTTAATTCACTGTCAGCATTCTTCTCAATTGAAATAATTCTATCAAACGCACAATCAACCGCGATGTTCAAATCTCCATCAATATTTGATGCTCCAAAAACCAACTGGTTGAAAGGTCTTCCATGTTGTTCTGTAGTAGCTAAAAGATGGACACCGTCACTCTTGCTCGCAAGTCCAGTATGCTGTGAAAATTCGATTTTCGACATTATTTTCGGTGCATTCAACTCCTGTTCGAGAAAAACATACAACATCAATTCCCCAAGCACTGTGTCAGCATTTGCTCCATATGCCTTCTTAAATTCAATAAGCGCCTGTGTCCCTATTGCACCTACCGGTCTATTCTTAAAACTGTCAACTTTTGATCTTGAAAAAATATATGTTCCTATATTATCCGCCAAATACTCTTTAATTTTATTGAATCGTAGTTTTCCATTATTTGGATCAGCACAATAAATATTCGCTGTAGACGGGTGAGTAATTCCTGCTACAACAACTGAAGAAACCTTTTTAAACGTCCTACTGAAAGTGCTGTCGCAAAGTGTTCTACGTAGCGGAGTAACTTCTTCATCCTCAACCTCGTCCTCTAACGGAAGAGGATCAATAAATATCTGCTCGTTTGAATCAACCAAGTATAGATAGTTTTTTTCAAAATTTCTTAAATAATTAGCACAGTCAGAGTTAGATATTTCTACTATTGAATATCTGAAAAGAGCCTCAAGAAGCGATGCCATAACAAATTTATTTTTTGCGAGTATATTCCCTTTCTCAAATCCTGGAACCATTCCAATCAACGTATCGTCTGATATATCATCTTCACGAAGAACCGCTTTGACAGCATAAATAAATTGTTTAGCACTTGACTCCGCAATAAGGCTAACAACACAAGAGTTAAATGCCTTAACGGCATCTATATATGCCATTTGACGTGCTGCATCAATGACATCAGGAGGGACATTATCATGCCCACTCTTGAGATGTGAAGGTAACGACTTGTCTCGGTTTGAAGTATCTTCGCAACCGTAAGCGTTGAAAACTGCATCACAGATTTTTTTTTGTGTAACGCCTGGTCGCTTTGCTTGATAAACAAGAGACTGTGAAGAAAAGTCTGTAAATACGGCCTTCTATGACATTAAACTATATTAATATGGCAATCTGTCCGGGAACATAATTGTCAATTCTCCCCGGATTTTACCCCAGTTTCTTATCGGCATTGTCCATTTTTTGGTGGCTTCAAATGTCGCTAAATAAAGTGCTTTTAACAACGCTTGAGGATTAGGAAAGACGCTCCTCTGTCGATTTAATCTACGGTAGGACGCGTTAAGACTTTCAATCGTATTGGTGGTGTAAAATGCCGTACGAACAATAGTAGAAAATTTAAAAATCGGAGTTATGACATCCCAGTTTTCGCGCCATCTGCGCATTGCAGCAGGATAATGGAGATTCCATTTCTTTTCTGCATCTTCCAGTCTTTGAAAAGCTGTTTTTTCATCAGGAGCGGTATATATGGCGCGAAGATCCTGAGCAAAAGCTTTCATGTCCTTGTTAGCCACATATTTCAGTGTGTTGCGCACCATATGCACGATACAGCGCTGATGCTCTGTTTCAGGGAAAGCTGTAGCAATGGCTTCCTTAAGACCTGTAAGTCCGTCTGAGCAGAGAATGAGGATATCCTGTACACCACGATTTTTCAGGCTGTTAAGAATACCAAGCCAATATTTGCTGCTTTCATTTTCTCCAATCTCAAGCGTCAGAACTTCCTTGCGTCCGGAGTCATTTGTACCTACGACCACATAGGCAGCCAGCTTGCTTACAATGCTGTCCTGACGTACGGAAAAATGGATTGCATCAATGAATACAATAGGATAGACACTTGCAAGCGGACGGTTTTGCCATTCTTCGATTTTAGGAAGAATTTTATCCGTTACATCGGATATAAAACCTTCGGAAGCTTCAAATCCGTATATGTCGTTTATGGTTTCAGATATCTGCCGTGTGGTCATTCCTTTGGCGTACATGGCGATGATTTTCTGATCAATGTCAGAGATGTCCTTCTGTCTCTTTTTGACAACCTGTGGCTCGAAAGAAGATTCGCGGTCTTGTGGAACTTCAATTTGAAAACTGCCGTAGCTGCTGTTTAAGTTTTTGGTTTTATAACCATTACGGGAATTTTTATTGTCGGAGCGTTGAGATTTTTCATAACCTAAATGGCTGTCCATCTCAGTTTCCATCATTTCTTTGATGGTTCCTCCCAACAGGTCTTTCAGAGCATCCTGGATGTCAGATGCGCTCTCAATGTCGTACTCCTGAAACAGCTGTTGGATGATTGCACGTTTGCCGTCTGTCATCTTAACCTTGTGAATTTCTTTTTGCTGCTTTGCCATAATAAAAGGCCTCCTATGATTTGATTTTATCATAGAAGACCTTAGAACTTCGACCTTGAAGTTAATTTACAGAGATTTTTTCACACACTCAAGCCGAGTGCTCTCCATTTTTCATAAACATTAGATTTTCGTTGTTCTAACTTTCTTGCTTCTACAGTCGGAGCATATTTAGCTTGTATTTTGTAGTGCCAGCAAAGCTGATAGATTAGATATATTATTATCATCGCTTGTTCCTTCGAAGTCCTCTTTATACTTCTGCATCCACATTATGACAAGTGAGGTTTCGTAATCGTTAATTGTTTCAAAAAACTAGTCATTTTTTATGCATGGTAATTCCTCCCTTGATGTTACAACGTAAATAATGCATGCTTGATCGAGTGTGATTAGCATTGAATTGTTGGGATTTGCTTTAATAACGGCAGTGATCAAGAATATTTTTTAAGATTTTCTTTATGAGTAATATTTCGTTTATGCATATTTCTGCGTCTTCCTGTGAAATTGTTTTTCCACCATGCGCGGCATCATTTCGAATCTTTTTGAGTGCCAGTATATCGTTTCGCAGTTTTAGCAACCAATCAGTTGCGTCTTTCTCTTTAGCATGAACTGGCTTAAAAAGCTCCCTAATACAAAATTCTACAGCAGTATTATCTGGAAGTGTTTTAGGATCGTTTCCTGGCATTCCATATGTATATTCAAAATTACCTAGAGTAAATAAAGGTGTTCTTGAGACATATTTGACAGTACCGACTCGATTTTTATAGATAATCATATTGTGATTATCATAGTCAGATACTTCGGTAATATTGTTCTTTTTGGCAAAATCGTTTGGGTTGGGATAAGTTCGTCTGATATACTTGTTATATTTTATCCAAAAGCGTGAAGATAATTCTGCTTCAAGTACTTTCATGAAAGGGATAACAGCGGCAGAGAAGTCAATGAATTTTTTGTCTTTAGTAGATAAGGAGTCAAATTTCTTATAACAGAATACACCAGTTACTAATGAGAGATGTGATTCTGGTTTCAATTTATTCCAGTTTTCAGCGGTAAAATCGGTGATTAATTCTTCCTGAATGAAGGGACATTCATTGGAAGAAGCATCTAACATTTTTAAAGTTGTGTTATTCTTGTTAGTGGTTTTTCTGTTTATTCTGTCTTGTACTTCTTTTCGGTCATCAAGACAATTAAAGCCATGCAGTATTGCAATCCAAAAACAATATTCAGCAAAGCTAGCTTTTTCATCATTATTTTTATAGTAGTAGCCCAATTTTGCGTAGGTATCACCAATTGTTGAACTCAAAAACCATTCTTCAACATAAAGTAAATCAAGTCGAACACCTGGTCTATCGTTAAAAGCGCCGGGTAGTATGCCACCTTCATCCCATACAGTAGAGTTAATGCTACCAACCATAGGGATTTCCGTGATTTTGAGAAGAAACGAAATTGCTGTTTCATTATCTGGTGTTATGTATTTTCCATTTTGATAACAATTGTATAATTCATACAAAGCAAAAATATTGTCTTTTAAGGCTTCTTTTTCAAGTTGAGATATTCGTTCAGCGCCAGAGAGTTCTTCTGCTGGTATTTTTTTTATTGCATCAACAATTTTTATCTGGCTACGTGTTAAATCAATATCTACATGGAATACGTCTGAGATAGTCCCCATATTATACCTACTTTCAATATGTTTTTAATAAATCAATTATATATAAAAATTTGAATTTAAAAAGGAGTTTTGATATGAATTTGCTATCGAAAATTTTTAAATCTCGGGATAAGCCGAAGAACTTTTATCGCTTCAACGGCTGGCCGTTTGTATTTGGCAAGTCTGCTGCAGGAGCAAAGGTCAACGAGTTCACAGCCATGCAGACTACGGCGGTTTATGCCTGCGTCCGCATCTTGGCGGAGTCCATTGCCGGATTACCGCTTCATGTATATGAATATCGAGGGAATGGAAAAGAGCGTGTGCCTGAGCATCCGCTCTATTTTCTTCTCCACGATTCACCAAATTCCGAAATGACTTCTTTTATATTTCGAGAGACGGGTATGATTCACCTTCTTTTGTGGGGGAATTTTTTCGCTCAAATCATTCGGGACGGCATGGGACGGGTGGCTGGCTTGTATCCACTGCTGCCTAACCGTATGAGCGTTGACCGGGACGAGCATGGACAGCTTATCTATACATACACGCCGCTGTCTGACGGCAATCCAAATATCAAAGGTGGACAGTCCATTAAGCTGCGCCGTGAGGATGTCCTGCATATTCCAGGGCTAGGCTTTGATGGGCTTGTTGGATATTCTCCGATTGCAATGGCACGGAATGCCGTAGGAATGACACTTGCATGTGAAGAATACGGCGCGGCTTTCTTCGCCAATGGAGCTAGACCGGGAGGCGTACTTGAACATCCGGGTGTACTTAAAGATCCATCTAAACTGCGTGAAAGTTGGCATTCCGTTTATGGAGGCACAGCTAACACAGGCAAGGTTGTAGTTTTGGAAGAAGGCTTGAAATATCAGCAGATTTCAATTCCACCAGATGAAGCACAATTTCTTGAAACAAGGAAATTTCAAATTGATGAGATTGCAAGGCTTTACCGGGTACCGCCGCACATGATTGGAGACCTTGAGAAGAGCTCGTTCAATAACATCGAGCAGCAGTCTTTGGAATTTGTTAAATATACGCTTAATCCGTGGGTTGTGCGTTGGGAGCAGTCACTTCAAAAAGCACTTTTAGCATTGGGTGAGCAGAAACGGTATTTTATCAAATTCAACGTTGACGGCCTTTTGAGAGGAGATTATCAGAGCAGGATGCAGGGCTATGCTACCGGACGGCAGAACGGATGGTTCTCAGCCAATGATATTCGTGAGATGGAGAACATGAATCCTATACCTGATGAGGAAGGCGGCAATCTGTATTTAATCAACGGAAATATGACAAAGCTTAAGGATGCCGGATTATTCGGAGGAATGAAAAACGGAGGTAACATGGATGAAACATAAATTTTGGAATTGGGTAAGGGACGCGGACAGCGGTGAACGTACCCTTATTTTGAACGGACAGATTGCAGCTGAGTCGTGGTTCGGAGATGAGGTCACTCCGGCCATATTTCAAAACGAACTCATGCAATGCGAAGGAGATATCACTGTTTGGATAAACAGTCCGGGCGGTGACGTATTCGCAGCAGCGCAGATATATAACATGCTTATGGCTTATAGGGGAAATGTGACCGTCCGCATTGACGGGCTTGCTGCATCTGCGGCAAGTGTTATAGCCATGGCAGGAACCAAAGTTGAAATGTCTCCTGTGGGGATGCTTATGATTCATAATCCGGCAACCATTGCCATCGGTGATACAAGTGAAATGCAGGCGGCTATAGCTATGTTGGAGGAAGTAAAGGAAAGTATTATTAACGCTTACGAGTTGAAAACAGGACTCCCAAGAGAGCAGATTTCCAATCTCATGGATGCGGAAAGTTGGATGAACGCCAAAAAAGCGATGGAACTCGGTTTCGTAGACAGTATTCTTTTCATCAATGAGGATGATGAGAAAGAATCAGTCAATGTGGATGCGATGCTGTTTTCAAGGCAGGCAGTTACCAATTCATTTATGAACAAGCTTAAAGCAAAAAAATCTTTCAAGATGCAGGACAATCGCGTGTCAGCGGATCTCCTGAAGAAACGTCTTGATGTAATTATTCACTAACTGGAATTTGAAAGGAGTGTTGCTATATGGCAACTGTAATGGAACTTCGCGCTAAACGCGCACAGCTTTGGGAAGGAGCTAAAGCATTTCTCGACAGTCATACTGACAAAGAAGGAAAACTGTCTGCAGAGGATGCTGCTGCCTATGACAAGATGGAAGCGGATGTTGTTGCACTCGGAAAAGATATCGAGCGCATGGAGCGTCAGGCAAATATTGATGCGGAACTTTCCAGGCCTGTCACGCAGCCTATTCTGAATACACCCAAAAGCAATATCGCTGAGGAGGGGAAAGGACGAGCCAGTGAAGCTTACCACAAAGGTATTATGGCGGCTATCCGTTCCAACTTCCGTAACGTATCCAATGTTCTGCAGGAAGGTGTGGATGCTGACGGCGGTTATCTCGTTCCGGATGAAATGGACAACCGCCTTATTGATGTACTCGAGGAGGAGAATATTCTCCGAAATCTCGGTACGAAAATTACTACCACCGGAGAGCGTAAGATTAATATCGCAGGAACGAAACCTGCTGCATCGTGGATTGAGGAGGGCGGGGCACTGTCCTTTGGCGATGCAACCTTCGACCAGATTATCCTTGATGCCTACAAACTTCATGTTGCAATCAAGGTAACTGAAGAACTGCTCTACGACAATGCGTTCAATCTTGAAAGCTACATAATTGCACAGTTCGGAAAAGCTATCGCCAATGCCGAAGAGGATGCTTTCATTAACGGTGACGGAAAGCATAAGCCGACGGGTCTTTTTGGTTCTGCAGAGACAGGTGTGACAACATCGGGAAATTCCATCACTTCCGATGATGTTATTTCGCTTATCTATTCGCTGAAACGTCCATATCGCCGCAAGGCATCCTTCATCATCAATGACCAGACACTTTCGGCACTCAGAAAACTGAAAGACAATAACAATGCCTACATTTGGCAGCCTAGCTATCAGGCAGGAGAACCGGACCGTCTGCTTGGCTACGATATCCATACTTCGCCTTATGTTCCTACAATCGCGGCAGGACAGAAGGTTATCGCATTCGGTGACTACAGCTATTACAACATCGGTGACCGCGGCGTCCGCAGTGTACAGGAACTTCGTGAACTCTTTGCAGGAAACGGCATGGTTGGTTTTGTAATGAAAGAGAGAGTTGACGGCAAACTGGTACTGCCGGAAGCCGTACAGACTCTTAAAATCAAGGGTACGGCATCGGCTGGCGGTAATGGCTGATGAAAAAATATGTGAAGGGGAGACGTCTTAGGGCGTCTCCAATTTTTTATGGGGATTGATGTATATGCTTGTAACGCTTGAGGAACTTAAGGAATATCTGAGAATAGATACGAATGATGAGAATGTGCTTTTGCAAACACTGTTGGAAACTGCAACAAAGCTTTGTACAGATATTACACGGAAGGAAAGTACGGAAGCTTATGAAGATCTCGGCTCAGAAGCAAAGACTGCAGTCTTTTACGCAGCGGCATATCTGTATGAACACAGGGAAGAAGCCAACCATCGTGAACTCGTACTGACGCTTAGAGCGCTGCTCTCCAATGTAAGAGAGGAGGGATTCTGATGCGCCATATCAATATGGGGAGTTTACGGCACAGAGTGACGGTTCAAAAAGCCGTGAAAGAAACGAATGACCGGGGCGTGGAAACTTGGGCATATCCGGGGATGGAAGATTTCAATGTATGGGCAAATATCGAATCGTACGGAGCAAAGATTAACAACGGTGAGGCTGAGAAGGTGTCCGCTATAGAGTACCGCATCACGGTCAGATACAGACCGGATATCGGAGAAAAAGACAGAATCTTTCACCAGGGGCGTATCTTCGTTCAGACACTTCCTCCGCAGAATGTTGATGAACGGAGTATTTTTCTCAGGCTGCAGTGTGAGGAGCTGATCCCTGAATGAAACGAGCAGAATATCGCCGGCTTAATATCAAGGATATACTTGCAAGATATGGAAATAGTGCGGCCATGGCAGCTAAAAAGGCTCTTTTGGAGAACGCGGAGACCTTGGCTGAAGAAGCAAAAAGGCGTTGCCCTGTGGATACGGGACAACTCAAGGAAAGCATTCATGTGGAGATGTCAAAGTCCGGAACAAAGGCAAAGGTCATAGCAGATGCCGTAAATCTCAAGGGACATCCGTATGCAAGATACGTGGAGTTTTCACCACGAATTGATGAACCGTTCATGTATCCGGCAATGGAGTCCAAGCGGGAAGAAATGAAGCAGAACACCATCAATAAAATCAGGGAGGCACTTGGAAATGACAGGTATTGAGTTACAGAAAGAAGTACGGACGGCTCTTTCAAAGGGACTGAGGATTCCTGTGGTGAAGTACCTGGCAGAGTATAGGGGAAGATATCCTGTTGTGGTTTATCGTGAGATATCCAACGTGCCTTCGCTTAGTGCGGATAACCGGGAAAAACAGTTCCGATGCACTTATCAGGTCAGCATCGCTACGAAGGATGATGAATACGGGGCTTTGGAGGAAGGCGTTGAGCAGATTATGACAGATTTGGGATTTCGCCGGCTTGACTCCAGAGATATTTTCGATGGGATGTTTTTTCGTGTTATCCGATTCGTCATTGTCTGTGAAAAATAAAGGGGGAAATAATTATGTCAGATATTAAAAGTGGAATAACAAATTCGCCTTTCATCGGCATCAGAAATCTGCATATTGCGAAATTAATCAATGATCCTGCAGACGGGACTGCCGTGACGTATGGAGAAATAATCGCTTATCCGTGGCTCAGACAGATTCAGATTGAGCCGCAGGGAAGTACCGAAACACTTTATGCGGATAATAAATCCGTGGCGGTGGCAAATGGTACGTCTCAGTTTAATCTGAGTATTGAAACTGCAACGCTGCCTTTGGAATATAAGGCGCTTCTTCTCGGACACAGCTATGAGGATGGAATTATGACCGTCCACAGTGAGGATACTGCACCGTATTTCGCTGTGATGTTCGAGACTACGAAGCAGAACGGCAAAAAACGTTTCGTAAAATTTCTTAAGGTTCAGTTCAGTGAACCGTCCGAAACATCAGCAACAAAGGAAGAAAACATCACGTATAACACACCGAGCATTAAGGCTATTGCAATTTATAGAAATGACGGAAAGGCTCTGCTGCAGGCTGATGAAGAGGCAGAAGGATACGTTTCGGCTACGGGAGCAAATTGGTATAAATCAGTGGACACCACGGAATCGACAAATCTGCCGGGAGACGGCGAATAACGAAAGGATAGTAAATCATGGATAAACCAAAACTTAAACTTAACGGTAAGGAATATAACCCCAAGCGCCCTACCATGAAAGTATGGCGCGCTATTGCCGAACACGACAGTGCGGATACAGATAACATGACAATAAAAGATATTCTCGTGAATCGCGTTGAAATATTGTCCCTGATTTATGGCATAGAAGCCAATAAAATCGAGGACTCAATTGACGTATCGGATATCCTTCCGGCATACAATGCAGCGGCTAAATGGGTGCTGAGTCTTGTGTTTGAGAGACTGGATAAAATCCCAAACGCGGAGGCGGGGGCAGACGGAGTGTGAGTCTGTCTCCGTTGGAATGGCTGGCAAATTTCTATCGACAGCTGCAGGAGGCATATCATTGGACCGTGAAAGAAATCGATGATACGGAGATTGAGATTATAATGTTGCAGATTGTTGTAATGGACAAGATAGAGCATGCACCAAGGCAGGGATTTATTGAAGATGTGCTGCCGCTTTAAGGAGGTGATTTCGGATGGCAGGCGGAGAGAAAATTGAAGCGTTGTATTTAGAACTTGGCATAGATGTATCCCGAATGGAGATGGATTTTGAGACTGCACAAAGGCAAGTCTCGAAACGGATGTCAGCCTTGAATGCCGAGATGAAGAAAAACCGACTGAGGGCAGATATTGGAATTGCAAATCTCTCGGGTGCAAGTAAGGATGTCGAAAGGCTCCGTATTCAGGAATCTGCATTAACACGTGAGATTGAACTGCAGACACAGAAAATCCAAACAATGAAAGCTGCTCTTTCGGCGGCAGGGGAGCGGAAAGGCGAAGACAGCGGAATTTTCAAGCGCATGGAGACACAGACACTTGCGCAGGAAAAAGCTCTGGCAAACCTTAAGGCAAAGCTACGGGAAATTTCCAATACCAGGGTAAAGATTCAAATTGATGCTTCTATGGAAACGCTTTCTTCTGCCGAGCAGAGAATCCGGGACAGCATCGCACGGATGAATTCTAACATTCAGAACATCCGGCTTAAAGCGGAATTGGATATTGCATCTCTTAAGGGAGCCAATGCCGAAATCAACAAAGAAAAAATCTCCCTCAGGGCTATTAGCAAGGAACTTGATCTTCAAAATCAAAAACTCCGTCAACTTCAGAACGCCTATAACTTGGCAAAGAAAAATTATGGAGCTGGAGATGGCAGAACAGGTGATGCGCTGAACAGTCTCCTCCGTCAGCAGCGTGAAGTTCAGCAGCTTACCGCTAAGATGAGCGCCATGAAAGCTGAAGCACTGAAGGCCGGACAGCAGGGAGCATCGGCACTGTCGAAAATCGGAACGGCCGCTGTCGGGGCAAAAGCAGGAGTAGATAAACTCAAGGCAGGATACACAACGCTCAATGGAAAGATTGCTGCATTGACTGCGGTTGCAGCCACAGGTTATGGCCTGTTTGATATTACCAAAGGTGCGATGGAGAGTGGTGAAGCGACATATAAACTCGCGAACAGGCTTCATTTGGCAGTTGGTGAGGCAGCAAATCTCAATCGAATGTTCCAATTGTCCGGTGTAGAAGTCACGGCAATCATACCTCTCTTTGCAAGGCTTGATAAACAGGTTATGTCTGCAGGGGAAGACGGCAATCGTATGACAGCGGCGATGGATAGATTCGGTTTTTCCATAACGGATGCAACAGGGAATCTTCTACCGCTTAATAAGCAGTTGGAACAACTTGCAAAGGGTTACAGTAAAGCGGCTCAGGCAGGAGAACTGGAAGCATATACTGCAGATGTACTGGGAGCACGTGGAGCCGCACTCATTCCCATCCTTGAAGATTATGCAGTAAATATGGAGGCCGCAAGCCGCGTAAAAGTCACAGGCCTGCTGAATCCGAAAGAAGCACACGAACTCTACATTCAATGGAAAGTCATGAATATGGAGGCAGGACAACTCAAGGCTGCAATGGGTTCTGCACTTATGCCTGTTGCTACCGAACTGATGCCGGGTGTCATTGAGGGATTCCAAAATCTTGTTGAACTTATCAATGCCAACAAGGAAGGTATAAAGGAATTCGGAATAACAGCAGGTAATGCGCTCGGAGGACTTACAACAACTCTTGTTGAGGTTGTTGGCGGTCTCGGGGAAATGAAGCATGGCCTGAATGATTTCCTAGGCCTTGATTACAAAGAAAAGGTTCTGACTGCCGGCGGTGCGAAACTTAATCGTGCATCCGGTCTTGGCATGATATTAGGCGGTGTGACAGGCGGAGCCTATGGCGGCGCACCGGGTGCTGCTGTCGGTGCAGGGCTTGGTGCGGAATTATCCCGTATGTTTACCACACTTGCGTTGACTGCCCACATGAAGTTCTTCGGAAAGTGGGACAAGCTCGAAGAGAACTACCGTGAGAAACTCGCGCAAAAAGAAGGGCAGAGTCCGACATCTTCGGATACAATGCGAAAACTCAAGGGTGATGAACTTTCCCCTGAGGAGCAGAAGAAGCTTGAACTTTTACAACAGGAGCAGGCAGAACGACGCAAGATTACTGAAACCGCTGAAAATCAAGCGAAAGTAGAAAAGGCGCTCTCGTCTTCATCAAGTATAAAGCTTAAAGAACAGGTCAGAGCAATTCAGGAGAGGGCGCAGAAGTCTATCGCCTCCGGAAAAGAAGCATCTGCCGTATGGAAGAAAGCGGCGCAGGAAGTCGATGAGGCGGTAAAGAAAGCTGCAGCAGAAGCAGAAAAAGTCAATGACGAGCTTATAGACAGTATATATAAGCTGTCCAATAGTGACCTTGAGGGACGTCTGCTTGATGTTGATAACGCAGCAGATGCCCTTCGTGACCGTGGTGCAGATGAAGAACTGGTTCAAGAAGAAGCGGAACTAAAGAAACAGAGGATAATAGAGGACTTCAACAATGAGACAGCTGCCTACCTGGATAATCTTTATGAAACATCACTTCAGACAAGGCTGAATCAAATAGAGCGTGAGAAAAAAGCATGGATTCAGAAAGGCTTGGACGAGGTAAAGGCTACTGAAGCGGCTGAAAAAGAGAAAATTGACATTCAAAGGGACACCGCTCTTCAGATTCTTAAATCGGAGAGGGAGCTTTACCGTTCTTACCGAAAGGGCGGTGCAGAAGCACTGAAACGTGCCTATATGAAGCAAAATGGATTAACCGATGAGGATCTGAATATAAGGCCGGAGGATGTGTCGGCATTTGAGCGGGCGAAGAAATCCATGATGGAAAATCTGATGCCTTATTTTTCACCCAACCGGGAATTGTATCTTGCACTTGAAAAAGAAAGAGATGCAAAAAATGTCATACGCGCTGCCGGTGGAGACTGGATGACAATAAAACCGGATGCAGGAGACGCGATACCGCCGTCAGTAAACTCACGGTCCATACAGGTGAATGTAAATATAGAGAATGCTGTTACACAGGACAACGAGGGAATGAAAATATTGGCTGATGCAGTGGCGGATAAAATCGCACCTGCCATTGAAAATGTACTTGGGAGTGACGGGAATGCATATTAATATCGGCGGCATAAGGACATTACTGGTTGAAAACTGGGAAATCATACCGGATGACCGTCAACAGACTGTAGAAATTATTGACGGTGTTGCGGTGCAGGATTACGGTCATGTTGAGAGCGGGGATAAAATCGGATGCAGTGTAACCGTCAGTAAAACGGGATGGAATACCATAAGAAAGTACTGGAATGAACGAATGCCTGTTGATGTTGAGGATGAGGCAGGAAATTTATATAAGAATCTTCGTGTCGTAGTGAAAAGCTGGAGATATGTAAATCGTTTCCCGGACTACTACACATTGAAACTGGAATTTTGGAGGGTATGACAATGGCTAACCAACTGCATATATACATAAATAATCCAACTGAGGGTAAAAGCGATGGAACAGAGGCAAGCTCAGGTGCGGGAACTTCACCGATATGCGTTACATTAGATGCTTCGAAAAACGAGGAAAAGGCTGTGAAATGTGCTGTTCGCTGCGATAGCGGATTCAAAATTGACGGAGCCGTTACCGTTGCAATATCCGGTGAAAGCGCAGAGAAGTGGAAAGTTGCTGCAGACAACGGCTACAAAGATGAATCTGAAGCGTTATCAAGGGCTTCGTGGGAAGATAAGCTTGAGTTGGGTGACGTTGAGTCTTTAAATGTTATATTTTGGGCGAAGGCATCCAGTTCAAGCAATGAAGCGCCGCATAAGGATGCCAGTGTCAGTATCACGGCTACGGGGAAAGTTGTTGTGGCGTAAAGGGGGATTTTTATGTCGTTCACATATATTAATCCGGGAAACGTAAATCTTCTTGACATTCAGAATGGTACTACTGTCGAGAACAGTAAATATAATCCATATAGCGGCGTTTCATTTTGGCAATCCGACTCGGACGGAGGTATTAAGTTATCTGAGATTCCAACGGAGATTTATGCGAAAATGACAGTTGCTATACGAAGTGATGTCTCGGAAAGTGCCAATGCAAGAATGTTTGTTGGAAACAGCAATGGATGGACGATACGTGAAAGCTATGGGGCATGGTATTTGGATATAACCTGCGGCAACAGTCAGATAAAATCATTGAAAGGTGCGGAAAGCAATCTGAATTTTAACGGTCTAAACGATATTCTGTTACATGCAAAGGCCGGTTATTACGAAGAAGGACTCATTTCCATTACGGTTAACGGGCATGAAGTGTTTACCGCCAATCGTACAGTGAAATTCGTTAAAGACAGCAGTTACGCAACGGAGTCGGATTTTGTAATTCTTTATTGCAAGAACGAGAAGACATTGATGTCGAATATAATCATTTCAGATTCTGCGGTAGAGTGTAAAGAACAGGTTGCAGTTCTTCCCGTTACGGAAATGGATTCAGATATGAGCGCAAACGATGATGGAAGCTATTCGGCTACAGCAGCGGGTCAGCATTTATTTCAAAAAGTAGATGCCGCATCCTTGATTTCCATGTATGGTGGATTATCCAAAGTGACAGGTCTTTATATTATTGGGAATCCGGCTTATCGCACAGGTTCAGAGATAACTGAGGCCATTGCCTGCACAAGAAGGGACGGAATGGTCGAAGAAATAGGTAAGGCAAAACTGAGTATGGAGAACACGGCAAAGGCATTGATTGGCGGTAAGGTTTCAATGACACTTGATGAAATGAACGGATATGAATTCGGGTGGAAAGCCGGGGTGTAAGCATTGAGCATAATCATTGCACCTAAGTCTTTTATGTCGTTCCTTCCGAAGGGTGTAGAGCGCATAAAACCTTCTGCGTTTTGTATGACCTATCTGCCGGTAGAATCAGCAGTGGTTAAGCCGGATGCATCATTTATCACATTTATACCTTCACCACAGGAATGCACGGCTTCTTCGGATACTGAGCGTAATGTAGCAGTTACATCAAAGGACTCCACTGCAGCACAGAGAGAAGTGGTGAAAACCGAAATTGCTAAAGCAACTACTGCGAGATTTGTGCAGGATTTGTCTGCTCCGGCAACTATAGAAGCACCGGCAGTGCGTGAAATATTTGTCATGAACCATGTGACGGCAGAAACACATCGTGAACTGTATGGTGTGCAGGTTGCTTCAGCAGGAGCAGTCATACAGACGTCAGAGAAAGCGGAAGCCTTGGTTTCCTTTTGCCGTGCAGTATGCAGGACTGTTGTATTTCCAGCGGAAACGGCAAGGCGTATTCCATATTTTCTGAAGGAAACGGAAAGCAATCCGCTCTTAAGCTACAACCAGGCAGGAATCCAGTCACTTTCAATTACACTGAGTGAGCGAACTCTTTCGGATACTTTTCAAATGATGACGGTTAAGCCTCTATCCATAGAGGAAGAAGTGAAAGGGAAACTGCTGGATTATTCATACCGCTTTCTTGTGGAGGAAACCAGTCAGAAAGATTTGGTGCAGTCCGTCAAGGGAATGTACGGTATTGATGAAATGCTCTATACAACATTTGTGGTATATCCCAGAGGAACGATGTGTTCAACTTATCTTCAGCAAATTGCAGATGCACTTGGACTAAAAGTGTCTGCTGTGTTTGAGGATTATGAGATGGCACAGGATTACGCCGAGACTAAAATGACATATCATGATTTTATATCGGCTTTATTCGGATGGACATCACGACTTCCCCAAAGACAGATTAACGTGTTCATCCGGGGAGATACGCTTCATGTTCTGCAGCGCGGCATGGAAAAATCGGTATTGGATATTTCCGGCTGGCCGCATACAAGACCGTTGATAAACAGAAAACTCATAAGGTCTTTATGGAATTATCAAATGGATGAGGATGACGAGATCAACAACAGGGCTAACAGTGATGCAAATGAAGGACAAATACCGTTTTCCGGTGTCATAGGAATTGGAAAAGTCTCGCTTGAATATAAGGATGGATTTCTTATGTTTGAAGAAAATAATGGGACGGAAACGGAATACAGCTATGACGGGGAATATCTGAAGTCAAAGGTTTCCAGACAAAAGGACGGGACTGTTATAAAGACCGAATATAAATACTTCAGAACATTGAAGGATATCTATCTGATGGAAGAAACTGAGATTACAGACACTACTAACGTCAAGGATAAGACAGAGTCCAATGGGGAAGAAATATCTACACGTTCGACTTATCACGCTCCGATTGGCGGAGGATGGTATTTGACATCGGTCTACCAGAACGGAAAATTCGAAGGCAGTTCTCTTTCTCAGGGACCGCCGGGCGGTAAAGCGAGTCAGTATATGGTAGATGCCATGAACCGTCATTTGAGCCGGGATTTGCCTGGTTCAGAAGAAAACCTGTTCCTTTGCGGAGATTCTCTGATAGATACGTCCTTTCCCGTTAAAGGAGATGTGTTTTTACGAAAGCTGACAAAGGCAATCGAATGGCTAAACAGAAAAACGCAGGAAGAAGTTTCAGTGGAAATTGTGGTACCGGTGAAAAAATGCATTCCCGGCATTACGCACGTTGTAGATTTCACGGAACGCATAAAATTGGATGGACACGAGTATTATTTGGTATCCAACAATATTGAATTGACGCCGCGCAGCCTGCGGCAGAAATTAAAACTTGTGAGGTGGATTTGATGAACGGTGTGGAAGGATTGGCTGAAACTGTTCTAAAGGCCGTAAGGAAGAAGAATATTCCAGGAGCGGAAAAAGGAATAGTCGATGGAAATCGTGTAAGGATAGGCAACCGCGCCTATCCTTTTTCTTTGGCAGTAGATGTTCCGGTTGATGATGGTCATTTGGTTTGGGTACAACGCACTGAAAACGGACGCGCTGTAATCGTAGGAGATTGATATGTACAAAGTGAGAGCCGGTTCAGTCTGTGGTCGCTATGCAATGGCGGGAGGGAAAAGGCTTCTATGTATCGGCAACGCCATTGTTAATCCGGGAGACATGGTTTGGACAGATGGACGGTGCATTTATGGACATCACCAAAACGGGAGCAGTTCGTATGTTCCTGTTGCGCATGCCGCGATTGATGGTATTCCGCTTCTGTTTGATGATGGTTGTCGCAGGTATTTTCACAATGGAGAATTACATGAAATGGCATCCGGTAAGGCGTACCGGGGAATGTGTAATAACAGCGTTCGTATTGAGATGTTTGCAGATTCAAATATCCTTGATGCGGAATTGGATGCAGAAGGAAATCTCTACATTGCTGAAAGCGGATTCGTCAGCTACAACACAATCGCAGATAGTTATGAATCCGTGCCAACGAGGGTTATCCGGAACGGTGAAGTTATTGCAGATATAGAGCTTATGCAATATCTCGAAAAAGCTGTAGATGATGCAAGAAATGACGCAGAAGCAGGTTTACCGGACATTCCTGAAATGCCTAATCGGACAGGCTATGACTCCGAAACAAATATCCACTATTCAATCGTCCAGCCATGTACAGCAAAGGTGTATGACGGCGGTCGATATTTTTATGCAGTTATCGTTCGGAGTGAGGTGGAGCACAGGAAATGGGCTTATGACGATATAGGTGTTCATCCAATAGGAGAAGATGGAGGTTCCCAGTGGGAAACACGGGAGAATTATGCAAAGGCAGGAAGAACCCGACTCTACATAATAACTGAAACAGATGCGGTTTGTGTTGCCGAGTATAAGGAATTGGATTTATCAATCTATACGGGAATTGGCTCGGGACGTACAAACAGCTTGAAAAAGTTTGTTGAAGATTACTCGATTCGTGTTCCAATGAATGACGGCTACTATTACACATTCGGAGGAGAATTAAACAATCTTTTGAATCCTGTTGATGGGGCGTATACGGGCAACGTTTATAGCCCGGAAGGAAAACTTATATGTACGGGAGAGTTTCATCCGGTAAAAAGCAATCTTTCTATCGCAGTGGCAGGAACAGATGTCTCACTTATAAACGAATGGGGCATCGGGTTATATCAGGCAAAAAATACGGAACTTAAAAAGATATCAGAAGCTTGTTATAACTTTCGCCTTATGCGAATAAAAGATATTAATGCATGGAAGGGAGAATGAACTGATGAATACAGATTTTGAAGTATTGGCGCAGTCGGCACATAATTTCCTAAGTAATTTTGGAGCAAAGGCTACAGTCAGTGCGGTGCTTACAGTAACAGGGTATCAGCATGTAACGCTTTTGGCATGCTTTTCTATGTTGGTCGTTCTTGACTGCATGACGCGATGGATTGCAATCAGCTATAAATATCTCATTGAGCAGGGCGCAGATAATCCGTCGCTTTTCAGGTCCATCTGTAACATACCGGACGCGAGACGTGCAGGGAGAATTGAAAGCCGTGTGATGAAAGAACAGGGCCTTTGTAAATTGCTTCTTTATGCAGTATGTGTTTTTGTGGCCTGTCTCGTTGATGTCATGATGGTCACGATTCATGCACCGGGATGGATGGTTACATTGATGGTCAGCTACATGGCTATGACGGAATGTCTTTCCGTAGTTGAAAATCTCTCAGATGCAGGCGTGGATTCGCTTTCGCGGCTTATTGAAAAATTGAAGGGGAGGCTTTAATGATGTTGGAAAAAGTGAAGGGTAAATTCGGTATTGATGTTTCCGAAAATAACGGATGCGTAGACTGGAAAGCTGTCAAGGAAGCCGGAGTCGATTTTGCCATTATTCGTCTTGGTTACGGGAACCGGCATCTTGACAGAAAGTTTTACTGCAATGTTAACGGAGCCCTTGAGGCAGGATTGAAGATAGGTGTTTACTATTACAGTTACGCATTGGACATAGAAGATGCTGAAACCGAGGCGCATTTTATGGTGGATATACTGAGAGACTGCGGACTCACAACGGATGAACTTGAAATGGGAGTCTGGTTTGATATGGAAGATGCGGACGGTTACAAAAAACGTTATAGCGTGACAGACTCTGAAATGCTTACTGAAATATGTATTGCATTTACAAGTGTATGTGAGATTCGTGGATATAAATGCGGTGTATACGCCAGCTATGATTGGTTGGCGAATCGACTGGATACCAGTCTTTTAAGTGATGCCCCAATCTGGTGTGCGCAATGGGGTGGGGATTGCGAATGGGAAGATGCATTGCTTTGGCAGTATACGGATGCTTTGGAAATTGACGGTCATGTATTTGATGGTAATATTTGCCGGGAGGTGTGATGGATGTGGGTGATAATAAAACGGTCCCGAAGAATTGCTTGTGGATTATTATTGCTGTTGCTTTCGGTATTGCTGCTTGGATGCTCTTCTGCCTCGGCACAGGAGCAGATGTACGAGATCAGCGAATCGGAGCTGACGCAGTTGGAAGAGAACTTGAACACGCTATCGACCATGAACAGCGAGCAGCGAGAGAAACTCGTGAACTTGCAGGAGAAGCTGAAAATCTCGGAGATGAGCTTGGAACAGTCAGAGAAAAACTCGAGGATGCTCGGCGTGAAGTTGGATTGGTTGTCGAGGGAAATGACAGAGCAGATAGCCTCATTGGAGAATGCCAACAGATTATTGCAGGAGTACGAGCAAGAGGAACGAAGAACAAAGAAACGTATTGAAAATCAACGAAATGTTGCATATGCGGTGGCGGCATTTATGTTTGTTTTCTGTGCCACAAAATAGATAAGACGGGCATTGAGGGATTATGGCATTTCCCTTGATGCCCGTTTTTTGTAGTATTGGCTATTAATAGCTTCTGAAAGAAATGATATGTAAAAGAACTTTGTACTTATGAAATGACAGAAATTAATTAATACTTGAATAATTAGTATTTGAATGTTATTGTTTTACGCGTGGTCATTTTGATTGTCGTTGTTGCATAGGGGATAATGGGTAATTATTTTTAGAATGGGGTACAAATGGACAAACTTAGAAAAATCCAAGCAATTCAATATAGGCTTCAAGATAGTGAATTTTTTAGAAATTTTGATGTTGGTTTGTTTCGAGGAGTACAAGTATTGTCATTTGATTATTTGGTAACATCAAATATGCCGATACAGGCCTTTTTCGTTCCCGACTGTAATGGTACTGTGATTTTTTTGCCAACTGATGATTCTATGACCGATGCGCAATGGACTTATGTTGCAAACACGATGAACGATATGATGAAGGAGGGGCGACGTAAAGGTTTGGTGAAAAACCTTTATGATAGCATTTACGATAAAAGGATGGGTGCTATTGCAGTTACTTTTCCTATGATGCTTAATGGGCAGAATATGATTGATTTTGATGTCAGTCAGCAATACCAAGCTATTCTGGATTCTCGAGAGGAATATGTTTATCCGTTCTATAAGTTTTATGAGGGCTTATGTAAAGATTTTGAAGGAAGAAAACCATCTTCTATGAAATGCGGAACTTATGTGAGTTTGCTAAATCATATCAGGAATAAGGATGATTTGATTAGGCAGGTATTGGCTCTGTTTTATGTTACGGCTGGTATCGAAAATGTTGATGGTAGTTTATATGCAGTAATTTCGACAAATGAGATATCAAAAATGTTTAAATCTATCATGAAGGATTATCCAGAGGAAAAAAAGGAAATTTTGATGGGAATCAAAAAATATTATTCCGCATCAACATGGTTTTCTTTGTCTGAGGAAGGATTGAGAGAATTTTTCGAAGATGTGCATAAAGCTTTTGTAAATGATTGTTGCAAATAATGATGAGGTGAAATTAATGGATATGTTAGATAAATGGGAATATGAAAGTATGATTAATAAGTTAAGTGATAATTAAAAGAGAATCATCCACGTCTTTATAAGAAATTTGATATAGTTGAAACGTCCAAAGGGTTTAAGATTCCGAGAATTAGATTTATTAAGATAAGGGAGGATATGTACATAGAAGGGTATTTTTCCCTTGTGGATGACAAATACTATTTTGAACTCCGTCCAATTAAAGGGGTAGGTTCAGCGGGAACAAAGGCCATTGAAGAAATGAAAAAGTATATGCGTGAAGCCAATCAGGCAATGTTGGATGACTGCTGGAAATATGGAGGACATTTATTGTGTATGTTCGAGATACGAAATGGTGATTTGACTGCCAGCGGTCCAATCCAGCTTATTCCTGAAACGAAAAAGTTGGTGGACGGCATGGATTTTTTTGAAGAAGAAATCTTAGCGAGATCGGCAGAGTTTATTGAAATTGGAATTCAAGACCTTCTGAATATCATGCGTGAAAATCAATGATTTTAAAAGATCACTCTGAGTGGATTGTTTTTTACGAGTTTCTTTTGGAACACATAATTGAGTAGAATGATATTAATGGGATGGCAACATGGGTAAAGAAAAGAATTCATGGGCGATGTTCTTAATAATTGCACTCGCATCAGTTTATTCAGCTTTCGTTACTACGGATAGAGCGTTATTGATTCTGTTTTTGGCATATATGATGGAGTACTCGGAAACATTAAAGCTAATATTGTTGTCATTTCCTCAATCCGCGCATATAACGCGATTGGGATTACTGATAACAATGGCATTGGTATTTTATTTTACGTATAAAAAACTGGCACTAAGAATAGTGTGCTTTATGCGTAGAAAACATATATCATAAACAGTAATAATAGTTGGCCCTTCGAGTTGATCTGCAGACTGCTTCGGAGGGCTTTTTCCATATATTGGATATTTTGTGCGATATTTTGTGCGATGAAAGTAAGCGCTTTGTCGGAAATGGTTGTAATATTCTGTATTTAATGATACGATATCTCGGGTATAGGGCTTTTGGTTGATAAAAGAGGTCTTAAAGAGAATATTTGGGGGGATTAAAATGAAGAATAATATGGCAATTTGGGGTGTGGTTTTAGCCGCGATAATCGGTGTTGGATGTTTTATGAAGTTCGGCGGTGGGGTGAGTTTGTCTGGAAATACCGATGTTAAAAAGAGTGAACAACAACCGATAGCACAGGCAGCCGTTAGTACGCAAAAAAACAAAATGTCTGACAAAAAAGAGACGGAACCCCAAACCACAGAATCCGGAGAGACGATTTTTAATGTTCGCGATATTAATTCCAGTATGATTGGACGTACAGTAACGGTTGTATGCAAAGTTGGAAATGTAAAAAAGCCGAAAAATACGGTGTTTTTTGATATTCAGGATGCTAATAATATTAAGCATGTTATTAAAGGAGTATTATTTAATAAAACGAATCAGGATAACGAGGGAAGACAGCCTTTATTGGAGGAATGTGCAGCTAATCGAAACAGCCTTTATATCAATGGTGAAGTGAGTTCTTACAACGGACAACTCGAGATTAAGGCATGGAAGGTTTATACAAAATGACACCATTTATGTTTGAACTAATAAGTGCGATTTTGGCGATAATAGGAGCTGTGACACTCTTCTTTTTAGGAGACACTATTTGGGGAGCTGCCAGTGCTGTGGTAATTATAGCTTTTGAAAGTAATTTAATTAGTCAACATAATGATAAACCGGATAGCAGATTCGTTATTCTTGGACTCGGTACGCTTATTGTTGCTTATGTTATAGGGCCGCCGATGATTTTATCGATTGGTTTCGTTGGTTTTTTCATGATTTTCCGTTTTATGTGGGCCAGATTCTTTTACACGCAACAACAACTGTTGACAGAAGCAGTAGAAGATGCCAAGGAATCTGTGAACAGTATTCTCAATAGGGAAATAAATGAGTTGAAAGGTCAGCTTTCACATAGCATTTCGGAAGAGGAATTCCAATGCCGTGTGACAAATTTGAGAAGGGATTTAGAAGGACAGTATGACCGTGAACGTTTAAATATTGAGCGTGAATATGCAAGGCGAGAACAGGAAATACGAAACGATAGTTCTGCTGAAAAGACGGCGTTTCAATTAAAAAAATTGTTGGAGCAAAAAGAGAACGAATTACAGTTATTGAAAGCTGATGAAGAAACTCGAATAAGTCGGGCTGTCGAGAAATACCAGAAGGAATTACAACGTAAAAATATAGAGTTATCTAACAGTAAAAAAGAACTCAGAAATACCGAAACGGCACTGGAAAAAAGCAATATTGAGATTGAACGATTAAAAGCAGAACTTCATGCTCAACAGGATGAATTTATCGCAGATAGGGAAAAGACTAATTCTCAATCAAATCAGCTAATACATAATACTCAGCTTAATGATACGTTGATAAAAGCTATGGAAGATGCAAAAGAAGAACTGGATATTATGAGCCCCTGGATTAGCCATTCAATTGTTGATGAAGATAGATTTCAACAAATGATAGGACGAGGGGTTGTTCTGAAAATAATATACGGAATAGAAAATAAGGAGGCGCGCTCCAAAAAACGGGACCATCGCTTGGAAGAGGCAGAGGAAATATTATTAGATCTCCAAAGGAAATATGGTAGGGGAAAAATCCGGACGGAGTATTTTAGCTCACACAGTAAACTTATCTTGTGTGATGAGCAGTATTACGTCATTACTAGTTGTAACATACTTTCGAATAAAGGTTCTAACTGGGAGGAAATTGGTGAAATTTCCACTAACAAAGAAAATATTCAAGCATATCGTTATAAATATTTTCGGTTTTAACATGTTTGGTAACTAGGGAAATAAAGTTTGTTTGAACAGGAGGATTTGAAAATTATTGTGAACTCAAAAATTGTTTTTTTGTGTTATGTATCTGTTGTAATTGCATTGTTAGGATGTTTCGGATGTGGTAAAAAAGAAGGGCAAGAAGTCATTTCAACCGAAACAGTAAAAAATATAGTGATTGAAAATGAATATACCGCTAATGTTAAAAATAAAGTCAAGCTAGAAGATGACACTAATGCGATAGAACTATCTATTTCTAGTGAAGAAGCATATAGAAGAATTAATGATATAATAGCTCCTTTGCGATATGAAAGATCTAGACCGGATATTTGGGTTTTTGGATGTCCAGAGATATATTTGGATTTAAATGTTCCACGTAGCGAAAATGGGTATGTTTCTTATTATGCAAACATAAGAGATGATGAAACGTGGTTGGGTTTGTTTGGAGATGTTATAATTCCTCATTATCAGAGTGATGACAAGCCTGAATCTCCGTTCAAAAAAGTAGTATTTACGGACGGAAAATGTTATTGGGAATTCGATATTCCTAAAACATACGCACTGGCAGAAGAAACTAGAAAAAAGAAAACATCACATAACGCTTGGACTATAGGTTTTAGTCTTCGGCTTGACGAAGGAGCAATAACTGGATACAGGCTTGTTGCAGAGGCAGAAAAACCACAGGTTTTTCTGGTTACAGAAACCGGAACATGTAGATATATTCAAATATCGAAAGATATGCAAGATAACATAAGAACTGCTGTTAGACTATATGATTTGCAGGCTGCAACAAGAGGGACGCATAAATATTTGAGAAGAGGAAAAGGAAGACCTATATTCGAACAGGAGAAATAATCATATTAAAAGTGCAATGAGTAATAGTTGTACTTTAACTTACAATGAAATGGCCCCATTTTTCAACAATATCCAACTGATAATGAATAATATCACATTAAGCTGTCGCAGTGCGACAGCTTTTTTCTATTACAATTGGGGTTGAATTTTTCGGTAGTTACTGAGCGGTCCAGTGATTGCAGAAAAAACTATGGAGAGTGGTAACTATGAAAGATTTAGAGTCAATGAAAAGGATTCCTTTGAGCGAGAAGTACATGCTTACAATAAAAGAAGGCGCGAGCTATTTTAACATAGGAATAAAAAAGATGAGAAGATTGGCAGAGGAAAATGTAGGAGGGTTTGCGGTATGCAATGGTAACAGATATCTTATCATTCGCAGCAAATTTGAAGAATTCCTTAATTTGACCGAAACAATATAAGCATATACCTAGCCGAAAATGGTTGATTATTATTGCCGTTAGAGTGATGTATATACTACGCAAATCATAAGGAGGGAATTGAAAATGAGGCGGTGTACATCGCTGGAAAAGAAAGTGTTTTTAAATCCGGGTGAGACAATAAAACTTTATAATCTGAGTGCTGTGAAGTTTTATCGACTCATAAAAGAGGAGCAGCCGTTTATTGTGTATTATAAAACCCGAAAACTCATAGTTCGAAAGGATTTTGAAAAGTTTTTGGAATTGCCCGAGATGATGGAAAGACTGAAAAAAGAATTGCCGGCTAATCCTGAATTTCGAAGGAAGTGCGATAAACGTGCCTGATATAAGAAGAAGGGATAAGAAAAATAGGATACTGAGAAATAACGAATCCATAAGAGCTGATGGAAGATACCAGTTCAAGTATATGATAGGGAACAAGGCGCATTTTGTTTACAGTTGGCGCCTTGAACCAACTGACCCGGTGCCAAAAGGCAAACGGGCGTGTAAGTCTTTAAGAGAACTCGAAGTAGAACTGGGGAAAGATATAAACGCTGAACTTGATTACATGAGCAGCAAAATAACAGTTTGCGAGCTCGTTGAAAAATACGTTAAGACAAAAGTAGGCGTGAAACAGTCCACTAAATGGGGATACAATACCGTGAGGAGGATTTTGGAAAAGGAAGAGTTCGGACATAAGATAATAAGAAATATAAAAACTTCTGATGCAAAACTCTTTCTTATAAAACTGCAACAGGAAGACAAAAGGCATTACAGTGCAATTCACTCAATTCGGGGAGTATTGCGACCAGCATTTCAGATGGCAGTAGATGACGATATTTTACTGAAGAATCCATTTAATTTCCAATTAGCTGCAGTTCTTATTAACGATAGTGTTGCGCGTGAAGCTGTGACTCCGGCGCAGATGCGACAATTCCTTAAATTTGTAAAAGATGATAATTGCTACTACAAATATTACGAGGTAGTATATATTCTGTTTCATACAGGATTGAGAATATCTGAGTTTTGTGGACTGACACTCAAGGATATTGATTTGGTGAATAGAACAATCAATGTGGACAAGCAACTTGTTCGATTGGTAGATATGTGTTACCACGTAGAAACAACCAAAACCAAAGCTGGTGTTCGTAAACTTCCCATGACCGAAGATGTTTATAAGTGCTTTAAAAATATTGTTGAAGACAGAGTAGCACCGGAGATTGAACGAATTATTGACGGATACTCGGGATTTTTATTTCTTGATAAAAAGGGTATGCCGGAAGTAGCCATGCACTGGCAGCATCGATTTAAGCACATGGTTAATCGGTACAATGACATCTATAAGATTCAAATGCCGAAAATAACGCCGCATGTTTGCAGGCATACATATTGTACCCAAATGGCTAAGTCTGGGGTTAGTCCTAAGACACTCCAGTATCTGATGGGACATACAGATATCAGCGTAACCTTGAATGTTTATACTCACGTAAAATTTGAAGATGCTGAGAAGGAAATTGAAAAAATGCAGGATAAGCTGAACTTGGCAAAAGAAGAGCTTGACCTGCAGAGCAATGTGGTCGATATAAGACAGTTTAAAATGAGCAATAAATAAAAGAAGCTTCCTGGAACTGGAACGCCGCAGCTACTTTGAAAGAATCTTTCAAGGTACTGACTCCGTTCCCACAGGAAGCTTCTTTAGAGGAGGGACTGTCCGGGCATCCGCGCCCCTCGTCCGATGGTTAGGTTTCAACACTTGATGCCAAGCTCCACCCCTTCGGCAATATAAATTTAACATGGGAGAAGATCTTACGTCAAGCAAGTAGTTGGTTATTGTAGTGGAAGAAAATTATAGTTAGAACTTATGTGTTATGTTATAATTATAATAGAAAAGACTTTACACAAAATGGGCCAATTTGTATGTATTATCTTCAATCGGAGTTGCCAATGCGACAGAAATAAAAATGCTATCGTTCAACCTACAGGAGGTGCATAACGATGTCAAACGGAAAGACTATATTGGAACAGACAATAGCATATAGTTTAAAGAAATTTTCCCCCAATAATACTTTCGAGGAAAACATGGAAACGTTGAGAGAGATATTCGGAGACTCTTGGACAGAGGAAGAAATAAAGGCAATATTGGAAGATTCTTGAAAGGATGAATGAATATGTATTATTTTCAATCGGAACTGCCAATACTAGAGTCATAAAAGGTGTTATCGTTTACCCCCAAAAGGAGGCAGTTTAATAATGGACAAAGAGAAGGGATTTATGGAGCTCTTATGGGAAGCGGCCTCTACAGAGGACTTGAGAAAGAAGGAAACAATATACGACGAGATTGTAAATCAAGAAGTAAGGCGATTGCAGGATAAGGAAAGGCATGAAAAAGAAACGAAATAAGTAGACTAATGCTAGTAGCAAAAAATATCCGATATTACGAAAAATCGTATAGAAAGTATAGACTGTATGCTTGTGAGGTTTAACGAGGGACAAAAAGAACGATACCCTTGTTTAATAGATGAATGGAGGGAATAATATGAAAGAAACATGCCCATGCTGCGGGAAAACGAAGGTTGGATGTTTTGAAATCTGCGAAGAATGCGGATGGTCAAATGATTATGCACAGGCAGCTCATCCTGATATGAAAGATGGCGATAATGAAATGTCCCTCAACGAAGCTCGCAAAGCATACAAAGAAGGTAAAGAAATTTTTTAATTGACGGATGGATGCTCTGGCATTGATAAAATTCACATATATGAGGAGGTTGTTATATGATGAGCAGGGTGAAAGAGTTTATGAACACGCTCCCCATGGATGATGTGAGAAAAGTAAATGAGTGGATAAAGCGAGCACCCAATGAACTCTCAGAAACGGAAGAGCAACTTATCCAAGAGATTATCCGTAATATCAGCTGGGATTATAAAACCCGGGCTGAATATGCTTCAGCGGAAGAAGCACGAAAGCTAGAAGCAACAAAGGAAGAGCTTTATAATAAATGGGAAAAGATGGGATTTATCTAACCAATACGATGGCCATAAAAAGTATTATCATTCATATTCATTACGGCAGCTCTAATAACGGTCATATGCGGGGTTGGAACTAAAAGAAAACAGTGATACATTGAGATGAGAAAGGAGGTTGATTCTTATGAAGCATGGAATCGAAGTGAATAAATGCTCAAAGTAAAAGAGAAAGGAAGTGACTATCTTGGAAAAGAAACAATACGACAAATGTTTAGGATTTGACGGCGAGAGGAATGAAACGTCCAAGGTAGTCTCTATTGATATGAAGAGATTTGAACGAAGCGGATGGATTCTTGACGGGCCAAGCGCAGTAGAACCGTTTCTGATTCAGTACGCGAGGGACGGAAAACCGGCAGACAATCTCGTGAACTTTCCAGGTTCAAGAAAAAAGAATGAATAAGAGTAGATAAAGTGAACTCAGTTAAAGGAGCTGATTCATTATGGAGGATTCATCAACCAAGAAATCGCAATCGATAGACCCGGACATGAAGGAAGTAGCTTTTCAGTTGTTTCTTAGCCTACTGCCGAAAATCGATGAAACTAATGAGCCGGAAACACAAGAGAAAAAGAAAGGAAATATTGAATAAAAAGCTACTCTGAATAGGGTGGCTTTTCTTATGTCTAAAGCAATTATGTTTACGTCCTAAATCTTATGCTAAAATAAAGGAGTAGTAAAAACTCTCGATTTTACTACTTTTATACTACTTTTGAAGGAACAAATATGCCGCTTTTTGCACTGATTTGCGCTATTTATACCGTACTGGAATAAAAATGTAAGCTTTGGGAATGCCTGCAAAACAGGGCATTTCGAGGCATAAGGAGGCAAATTATGACACCGGTTAGAATACTTTTCGTTTGCCACGGCAATATTTGCCGTTCGCCTATGTGCGAGTTTGTTATGAAGGAGCTCGTGCGTCGTGAAGGGCTGGAGAATGAGTTTGTTATCGCTTCGGCTGCGACTACTACTGAGGAAATCGGGCATGATGTTCACCGGGGGACAAAGGAAGAGCTGAGGAAGCACGAGATACCCTTCGAACCTCGCAGGGCGCGGCAGCTTACCCGTGACGAGTATGCGGATTGGGATTATATCGTTGCCATGGATACGGAGAATATGGAGGATATTCCATATATTATTGGCGCTGATAAAGAGCATAAGGTGCACCGCCTGATGGAATACTGCGGAGAAAACCGTGATGTTGCCGACCCGTGGTATACCGGAAATTTTGCTAAGACATATGATGATGTTCTGCGGGGGTGCTGGGCACTGCTTGAAAAAATTAAAAACGAAAAGTAAGTTAAGTAAACCCGTCGGTATGAGTCGGCAGAAATGAATTTTCTGCGCTCATATTTTAAGAAACGTGAATATTGAACTTAGAATTTTCTGATTCACATCATGCTTATAGAGAGGTATTGAATATGGAGCACAAGAAAATCAAAACCGCACTGCCGACACCTATAATCGGTATAGCATGGGCGATGATGTTTTTCGTCATGTTTATGAACCTAACGGCGGAAGCCGCCGAAAACAAGCCGCTGGTCGGTGTTGCATGGCGAGAGGGGAAGAGCGAAACCTTCGAGG